>LSQX01223078.1_pt1 | contig 53940 bp, 36 predicted proteins | sample 654561 | NCBI WGS metagenome assembly LSQX01 (sample SAMN04489861, study PRJNA283612) | anaerobic digester metagenome | isolation source: 4 biogas reactors fed with cattle manure at either 37C or 55C with and... | place: Denmark: Kongens Lyngby | collected 2014 | reverse complement strand
CGTTCACCACGTCGCCGGGCTTGATACCCGAGAAGGCGCGCGCGAATGCCTCGCGCGGCTCCACCCGCCCCGCCGCCATGATCTTGTAGGCGATGCAGGGCTTGTCGATCTGCCGGATCGCCTCAATCGCGGGCGGCACGTCCTCCTCCTTGAACTTCTCGCCCTTGCCATCGTGGAGACTGCCGCAGTTGTAGAAGCACACCACGTGGAAGTCGAGCGGCAGGTCAAGCTCATGAGCCCACAAGTGTGCGTCAGGCGAGTGCCCGGCGGTGCCGACGGGGAAGCCGTCCTCGCGGAGCGCCTCCACCAGTCGCGCGAGGCCCTCGGCGTCGCGATCAGCGTAGCAGCCGTCGAGCAGCCCGCCGTGCAGATAGCCCGCAACCGCCCCTGCTCTCGCAGTCCTGCTCACTTCGCCCGCGAAGCCATCGAGCGAGCGGTTCCCGCAGACCTGCGCGATCCACTGGATCTTGCCGCCCTCGTTGTAGTACTCGCGCAGCAGGCGGTGGATGTGGTAGTCCGAGCGCATGATGGTGGTGTTGATGCCCGCGGCCTCGGCGCGCCCCAGGGTCTCCTTGATCCGCGCCACGGTGTAGTAGTCGAGCATCTCGTCGTCACGCTCGCGGCTCTGGTGACTGAAGCCCGAGAACGGGTTGCCACCGATAATGAGGCGCGTGATGTCAAGCCCGCAGAAGTTGACGTGGGGCAATGATGGCATGGTGTGGCCTCCTGATTTTTGAAGCGTACGACGCACGGACAGGAGTGTCCGTGCCACGGAACGGCAAACGGCGAATTTTCCGCGTGCGCGCAGCCGTTGTTGTTTGCAGTTGGAGAGGTCGGCGCCCGCGCCGACCTGTGCCGTTGACGTTTTCGGCCTCCCCCGCCCTCGCACACGACGCTCGGGTACCCCCTCCGTTCCGGAGGGGGCTTGCGTCAAAAAGCGCGTAGCAGTGACTGCTGCTGCCTCCGCTGCAACTCCGGCCGCGGCCTTCCTGCGCGTCGCTGTCTTTGAGTCCTCCCCCTCCCCCTGCACTTCGCGCAGCGAAGTGCAGGGGGAGGGGGTCGGGGGGTGAGGCAGCCGTTGGCGGCAACGGCCAACGCATCCACACGACGGGATGCGTCGCTCCGAACGACCACGGCAACGGCTAACGGCGCCTTCCCCGCCGCTACGTCGCCTACAGCACCCCCACCCCGAGTATCCCGCACAGGTCCTTCAGCGCCTGCGTGTTGTCGCCGTAGCTGATGATGTAATGCTGGCTGAGCACCTGCGCAATGAACTCCTCGACCGGGCTATCGAGCACGATCTCGAGGCTCGGAAGCTGCGGCGCCGGCGGCGTCCAGCCCGCCTCCTCCCACGCGCGCGGGGTCTTCGCCTCGCCGGTCACGATGTGCATCATGTAACGATCGCCCGTGTGCGTCAAGCGCGCGAGCGTCACCGGCCCGGTCTTCACCGCCGAAACGTTCAGCAGCCCCTCGCCGAACTCGCCGAATGCCGTCGGCATCACGCGCACAGGGCCCTCCACGACCTCGCTCGGCACGTAATCCGGCACGCCCATGAGCATCCCGTCGCGCTGGAACTCGTAGAACTCCATGTAGGCGCCGATCTGCCCCGTCAGGTAGCGCAAAATAAGCTGCGTGACCGCGCCGGGGATGTCGTTCTCCGGCACCGTCGGGATGCCGTCCTCCTCGTGCAGCAGCATGAAAACGCCCGCCGGTGCGAAGCCCATCAGCTTCTTCACGCCATCAACATCGATCAGCGAGATCGCCTCGAAGCGGCGCTCCTGCACCTTCTGATGCACCGCGAGGTAGAGCCGCACCGTGTTCTCGATCGTGCCCGGCTGCGGCTCCTTCGTGAACTCCCAGCGCTCCCGCACCTGCGCCGATAGCGCCTCGACCTGCGCCTCATCGAGCGCCTCGATCGCCTGCGCCATCTCCAGCATCTCGAAGGGCTCGACCTCCAGACCGATCCTCGCGCGCAGCGAGACGCCGTCGTGCTGCGTGCCGTAGAGGCGCATGTCCCGCGTGCCCATCGTGCCGATGCGCGCGCCGCGGAGCATGGCCGCCGCGCGGGCCGCGCGCGCGTAGCTCATGATGCGCTCGATCGGGAGGTCCTCGCCGCGGAAGGTGGGGATGTAAGTGAAGGTGTAGCCAAGGTCCTGCATCGGCTTGCGCAGGGCGGTGGTGCCGGCCTGATCGGCGGTGGTGACGAAGCGCCCCTCCTCCTGCCAGCCGGTGAGGCCGAGGAGGATCATCGGCGTGTGCCGGAAGCGGTCGGCGATCGCGATCACTGCGTGCGATGGGATCCAGCCCGCAAGGCAGAGGATCAGCAGGTCGAACTCCTGCCCCGCGAGGTCCTCCAGCGCCCGTGCGACGTCCTTGCCCTCCGGGTCATCGCTGACAGGCGACGTGGGGACAAGCTCAAGCCCCTCGGCCTCCAGTGTCTCTTGCGCCTCCGAGACCTTGCGCTCGATGATATCTGGCGGCGTGTTGATCTCGCCGAAGCCGACAAAGCCTGCCCTGATCGGTCGCATGTGCGTGACCTCCAGCACTATCACGTGGATGACGTGCGGCTTCTTCGCCGAGAGGGCGGGCAGGGCCTTCAAGCGTCGTAGCGGGCGACGGTGGTTTGCGCAACGTGTCCAGGCGAGGGCGCCTGGACTCCGGGGCGGTGTGCGAGGGGGAGGGGCGGCCGTTGCCGGCGGCGAACCCGCCGGGGGACGCTTATCAGCGGAAGCCCATTGTCACGGAGGGACCGAGATGGTCGTAGATATCCATGTTCACACGCGGCATCATCCGGGGCCGAATCGCCCCGGTACCGATCAGACCTATGCGACTCCCGAGCAACTCATAGAGATGTACGATGAGGTCGGGATCGATCGCGCGGTGATCCTTCCCGGCACTAACCCGGAGTGTTCGCATCATATCCAGTCGGTGCAGGATGTGCTGGAGATCTGCGAGCGCTGGCCGCGGTTCATCCCGTTCTGCAACATTCACCCGCTGCAGATCCGCAACTCCCCCGAGGCCGACCTCGGCCACCTGATGGAGTGGTTTAAGGGCGCCGGGTGCAAAGGCATCGGCGAGGTGACCGCCAACATGGCATTCGACGACCCGCACGTGCTCAACCTCTTCCGGCACGCGCAGGAATTCGAACTGCCGATCACCTTCCATGTGGCGACGCAGGTCGGCGGGACCTACGGTCTCGTTGACGACCTCAACCTGCCGCGCTTTTCCGCGGCCGTGGAGAAGTTCCCGGACCTCGTGTTCTTCTGCCACTCGCAGGCGTTCTGGTCGGAGATCAGCGGTGACGTGACCGAGGAGACGCGCGGCGGCTATCCGAAGGGCCCGGTGACCGAGGGCGGCAAGGCCGTGGAACTCATCATGAACAACCCGAACGTCTACGGCGACCTGTCGGCGGGCAGCGGCTTCAACGCCGTCAGCCGCGACCCGGAGTTCGGGTACTGGTTCCTGAGCGAATGTCAGGACAAGCTGCTCTTCGGCACGGATGTGTGTGCGCCGAAGAACCGTGATAACGTGCTGGTGAACCTGAAGCGCTTCCTCGATCAAGCGGCTTTCGAGGGCAACATCTCGCGCGAGGCATACGACAAGATCACGAGCGGGAATGCGGTGAGGTTGCTGGGGTTGTGACCTCCCCCCAACCCCCTCTCCGTTCCGGCGCGCGAGGGGGAGCAACGGCAACAACAATGTTCTGGAGGCGAGTACCATGTTCATCGACATACACATACACATCGCGAAGATCTCGGACATCGGCTGGCGCAAAGGCGAGGACGGCCCGGCATCGCCCGAGCAGTTCATCGAGATGTACGATGAGGCCGGGGTAGACATGGGCGTCATGCTCCCGCTGACGCTGCCGGAGTGCAATGCCCTCACGCAGAGCAACGAGGACATCCTGATGATCGCCGAGGAGTACCCGGACCGCTTTATTCCGTTCTGCAACATCGATCCGCGGCTGAGCAACAACTCCCCGGAGTTCGACTTCAGTTGGGTGCTCGAGCACTACAAGGAGAAGGGCTGCCGCGGCATCGGCGAGATGACCGCGAATCTGTGGTGGGATGACCCGCGCGTCACGAACCTGCTCGACCATGCGGAGCGAGTGGGCATGCCGATGACCTTTCACATCGCAACGCGCGAGGGCGGGATGTACGGGCTGATCGACGAGTTCGGCCTGCCGCGGCTGGAGAAGCAGGTGGCGGACCACCCGGAGATGATCTTCCTCGCGCACTCGAATCCGTGGTGGTCATACATCAGCGGAGACGTGACGGAGGAGACCTGGGGCGGATATCCCAAGGGGCCGGTGACCGAGGGCGGGCGCATTCCGGAGCTTATGCGGCGCTACCCGAATCTCCACGGAGACATGTCCGCGGGTAGCGGCTTCAACGCCATCAGCCGCGACCCGGAGTTCGGCTACGCGTTCCTCGACGAGTTCCAGGACCAGCTTCTGTGGGGGACCGATGTCTGCCGCCCGAGCAACCGCAATGACATGCTGATTTACCTGAAAGGCTTCCTCGAAGATGGTCTGGCGAAGGGCAAGGTCAGCCAGACGGTCTTCGACAAAGTGACACACAAAAACGCGCAGAGGGTGTTGGGGCTGGAGTAGCCAGACGGGCCGGCAAAGGAGCCGACCATGACAATTCGGACGATTGCGCTCGCGCTGATTGCTGCCGCTCTCGCGGGGAACGCTCCTGCCCAGGAGGCCATCATGGCCAGGCCAGACTTTGAGCCTCTCATCGGCGGCTGTGGCGGCGTGTACTTCATGGCCGAACCGGGCGAGCTTGTCGTCGAGGTGCTTAAGCGCGACCGCAACACGCGCAGCATTACCACCGAACTGCGCGCGCTGCTCGTCGGCCCCGACCGCCAGGTGCTGCAGGAGGCGTTCATCCCCACCGACGACGCCGAGGTAGGCGCAGGCCTCGGTCCGCCGCAGACCGCCCGCCTGAGCACCTCCGTCGAGCGACCCGGGATCTACGCGCTGAACATCACAGTTTCCAACGACCGCTACGGCGACCACTTCGTCTGGGGCTTCCGCACCAACTGCCCGCGCTACATCATCGAGACCGCGCGCGGACATCGCGATCAGCGACACGAGGAGCCGATCGTCCTCGCCAGCCCCGAGCAGGCATGCGTCATCGCCTTCCAGCCGCGCGCGGGCGAGTTCAGCATCGAGCTTTCGCGCATGCCCGCAGGCTCGGCGCCTGCTGCGCTTCATGCCGCCGACGGAACGCTTGTCGGCATCCTGACGCCCGACGCCGAGGGTGCCTCAAAGCTGGAGGTGCCGGCGAATGTGCACCGGGACGCGACGCCGTGGGAGCTTCGCCTGCCGGTCGCGCAGGCGATCGTAAGCGCCGACGGCCTCACGCGCTGGGAGGCGGATGACCCGATCGGCAACGCCTGCCTCTGGACCCCGGACCCGGCCTCGTGGTTCCCGCTGATCGAGAACCGCTGGCTGCTCACCCCCTACGGGCGCCTGGTTTACGGAGAACCGGGAGCGCGGGGAGAGATCTCGCTGCGCGCGCACAATAATGCGACGGCGGAGCGCGATTTCACGCTGACGGTGGAGTATCCTGGCGCTGAATGGCCGGTGCAGCTTGAGCCGGCGGAGGTGACGCTTGGCGGTAATGAGGCGGCGAGCATCCGGGTGGCATACACCATCCCCGAGGGTGATGGGCCGCACGTGGCGCACCTGCGCATCACACCCGAGGATGCGCCACAAATCAGCACCTACTCGACGCTCACTGTGCGGCCGGGCCATGCGCCTGCGGAGCGGCCGCTGACTATGCCGCTTGAGTTGCAGCCTTACGCGCACGAGAACGAGCAGTTCGGCTACCTGCCCGACTACCCGCTGACGTACCAGCCCTGTTTCGCGCCCGACAACCGGCCGTACATGCGCACTGCCGCGGGTATAGCGACATGGCGGGATGGGCAGTGGAGCGAGACGAATGTCAACGATGCGGTGGTATCGCGGCCGGAGAGCTTCGAAGGCAACATCTTCGGGCTGATCGCTACCAAGGTCTCGTTCGACGCCGACGGCGGTATCTACCTGCCCGCCAACTGCGCGGGGCGCAACGCGATCCTGCATTCGGCCGATGGCGGGCTTACCTTTGCCGCCTATGAAGTGCCGGGAGCGCGCGGCTCCATCGACATCGAGCACTTCACCGGGCACAACGTCTTCGATGGGCCGCCGGCATTCGTGCGCTTCCGCCGCACGGCCAGCGACCCGAACCTGAAGTGGCGCAGCCTCAACGACCTGGAGCTTTTTGTGCCGCGGGTCGTGAACGGTGCGATAAGGATCGGAGAGCCGCTGCTGATCACCCGCGATTGCATCGGCTTCTCCACGCACTCAGGCGCCCCGACAGCGCTGGCTTCCCGCGGCGACCTAGTGCATGTAACGTGGGGCGAGGCGACCGATCCGCAGCTTCAGGTGCCGGGAGTGCCGACCTACGTGGCGACTTTCAACCGCAGGACCGGCGAGATCACCGAGCCGGCGCTGATCGGCTACGGCCCGCCGGCGAATGACGCGCACAACTCGCCGAGCATCACGATGGACAGCGATGGCGCGCCGCATGTGCTGGTGGGGACGCATGGGCGGCCGTTCCAGCACTCGCAGCGGTTGGCGGATGGAAGCTGGACCGAACCGCTGCTCTCGGGCGAGGGGCTGAGTCAGACGTACATCGGCATGGTCTGCGGGCCGGATGACACGCTGCACGTGGTCTTCCGGCTGTGGCGGTCGGGCGAGCCGTTCCCGAACGCGAGCCACGCAACGCTGGCGTATCAGCGCAAGAGGCCGGGGCAGCCGTGGGAGGAGCCGCGGATCCTTGTGCGCGCGCCTTTCAGCGAGTATAGCGTCTTCTACCATCGGCTGATGATCGACCGCGAGGGGCGGCTGTTCATCTCGTATGACTACTGGTCAACGCACTGGTTCTACCGCAACGATCACGTGGGCAACCGCCGGGCGGTGATCATGTCCCCCGACGGCGGCGAGACGTGGAAGATGGCGGAGACGCGGGATTTGGCGGGGGGGTAGGACCTGACCCCGCCGCGATGTGGCCCCGGCGCCCTCGCCGGGGGCCGGTTTGCCGTTGTCGTCGCCCAGCCGTTGGAGGGGCCGCCCGAGCGCAGCGAGGGTGAGGCGCGCCAGCGCCGAAGATTCCACCCCGGCCCACATCGATGGGCACACCTGACGGCATAACGACCGGGCCGGGCCTCACCCCCCTCGATCCCCCCTCTCCCTGGCTCGGCAAGCGACGCCTCGCGGGCGGGACGAGGGGGGAGGAAAGGCAACGGCCCCGCGCCGTTCCTCATTGCCGATTGCCCATTCCCTATTCCCGCCGTTAAGCCCTACCACTCAAACACCGGCACGTCGCGCCAGTTCCCGTCGCTCATTGCCGATTCGTGCGCGATGATGCCGGGGATCGTGAAGTCCATCGAGCGCATGACATCTATCGGCGGCCTCACGCCCGCCTCCAGCGAGTCGAGGAACTCGCGGATCATGTAGTACTCGCTGGTCCCGTGGCCGCCCTGCTTCGCCTCCTCGGGCGCGTCCGGGTCCACTACCGGGCAGTCAATCACCTCAGCCTGCCGCCGCCCCTGCTCATCATCCGGCGTCTCGCCCTCGATCCACTGGAAACCCTGCGTGTTCGAGCCTGAGCGCCCATTCTCCACGTAGCCCTTCGTGCCGTAGAGCGAGTAGTAGACCATGTGCGGGTAGCGCGGGGCGACCTGGCTGCGCGCGATCTTGATCAGCGCGCCCTTCTGCGTGCGGAACAGGCCGACTTCCATGTCGAGGAAGCCGAGGTGCTCGGACTGCTCCGGGTGCTTGTGGAAGCCCGCGGAGCTTCCCGAGGCGGCCACGATGCGGTCCTCCATGAGCGTCAGCAGCGGCCCGAGGCAGTGGGCGCAGTACCAGATCGGCGGGCGCTCGTGGCGCCAGTAGTACTCGCCGGTCTCAGCGTTGACCAGCAGGTTCTCGATCTCGTGGACGTACTCGGCTTCGGCGTGGAAGATCGTGCCGAGCTTCCCTGCCTCGGTGAGCTTGCGCCACTCGCGCACGTAGTGGAAGTAGCAGTAGTTCTCGGCCATCATGTAGCTGCGGCCGGTGCGCTTGACGGCCTCCACGATCTGCTCGCACTCCTCGACCGTGTAGGCGGCGGTCTGCTCGCAGAGCACGTCCTTCCCGGCCTCCAGCGAGGCGATCGTGTGCGGCGCGTGGAAGCGGATGGGCGTGGCGACCATGACGATGTCGGTGTCGGCGCTGACGAACTCGTCGAAGTCAGTGAAGAGCGCGCTGTCGGGCAGGTCGAAGGCCTCACCGAGGTCGCTGAGGGACTTCTCGTTGATGTCGCACAGCGCGGTGACATTCACGCGTGGGTGTGCGCCGAACACGTTCACGAAGCCGCGGCCTCGCCGCAGCCCGACGATCCCGACATTCCACGTCTTCATGGAGCGGTCAACTCCCGAGAGTGCGGGTGAATGTGGCGGGGGAGTGTTCGGCGAGGGGAGACATGGAACCTCTCGCGAACGGCAGCCCATCCGTGCGGGTCGGTCTGCATCGATGCGTCGGTCTGCGCTGCGCGCGTCCTTCTCGCCGCGTCCATTAACATAGCATCCGGAGGGCCTCTCCTTTGCTATGTTTCTTTCGCGCAGGGCGATGTTTCAATGTATGTCCGCACGCGCGACTCGGAATAGACGACTGTTCGCTAACCGTTCACTCATGGGCCGAGTGTGGAACCTCTCCCCACTCGTTCCGGGTGGCGGTCAACGCCCTCAGCGTCAGCGATCTTCGTCAGGCTGCAAGTTCGTCAACGACTGTGTCCCTGTCGGACCACCGGACGGGCGTCACCTCGTAGCTTCGCAAGGCGACGAGCACCGATTCCGGGGCCGAGGCGGTCTCGTCGTTAAGGAGCGCGTATGCTCTGCTACCAGCGGGTCTCGTCTCACGCGTGTCGATCCAAGCAAGGAGAAGGGACTTTGCCGCGATGGCCGTTGGATGTGTGATGGCCTGGACAATGCGTTCGGGTTGTGACGAAGACTTGGGTATCAGGAAGTTGAACAGATGCCGATACCCGCTGCGCCCTGCGAACTGCACGTCCGGACTGTATCTGATCTCTCTTGCCTCCAGCCAAGCGATAACGTCTTCCTTGAAGAGGCTAGAGACGGTCGGCTGGGCGAGGTAGAACAGGTCATTAATGGCGAGCATGGCCTGCACCAGATCGTGCTTCTTGGCCGCGAAGCCCTTCTCCGAGGTCCTCACTTCGAGAGCGCCATCGTGCTCTTGGACACCGAAGCCACGGAGGGTAGCGCGGAGAAGATCCTGTCGCTTCTCTGTGTCTAAGGTGCAGCCCGTCTGCTCAAGGTCCCGCAGAATGTAGCCGTCATCGGTGAGAAGCAGCTCGTCAGCCTCGCGCCGCAAGTATATCTGCAGGTAGTCATTGTGGCGATCGAGATACGGCGTTGTGATCTCCACCCAGCCGCCGAGGTCGCGAAGGGCAGTCTTGTCACGTAGCCACCTTATATGGCTCTCAACCAGTTGCTCAGCAGTCAGCGGCATCAGAATAGCCCCCATTGGACATCTGGCGGCGCAACGATATTGCAGTAGTCCATGAAACCGCTCCATAGGCCTCCACGGGACTTGTCACTGAAGCCCACCGCCTCCAGAGGCATGGCCCACCTATCCCCCCAACCTTCCAGATAGACATGCATGTGTGTCGGTCCAAGTTCGAGGCCGCAGTAGGGTTCGAGCCCTAGAGGACTCGGATGCCCAGCCTCAGCTTCTGGATTCCGATGCGGTGGGCCCTCGATATCAAGTCTCGCCAGCACGTACACTTTTCTTCCACGGGTCTGGTACTTCCGCCGTACCAGCTTGATATTACCACGTTCCACGTCCAACAGGAACTCCTCGTGTTCTGCTGTGGCGACCAGAGGGATCAGAAGACTGCCGCCCTGGCCGGGAAACAGCCACGTCGTGTCGTCGGTCCTTGTCTTGTCCATCGCCAGCAACTCATCTGCTTCCACCTGCGGCAGATCGCTGTCAGACATGAACGACCCCCGTTCTTGGCTGTATCGTGCTCCGGCTGGGCGTTCCACGGCGGCAACCACAACTCCTCCACCACAAAACGGCAACGACCCGTGCGGGCGTCGTTGCCGTTGTTGTTTGCAGTCGGTCGCCATCGGGCGAGCAGGGAAGCTCGCCCCTCCTGAGTGGGCGGGCAAGGAAGCCCGCCCCTCCGGGATTCTACAGCACATGCTTGTCGGGGCCTTCCTGCGCCTCGCCCTGCTGGCGTGTCCGCTCGCGCATCAGCAGCGCGTTGACGGCGTTGAGGTAGGCCTGTGCGCTTGCCTCGATCACGTCGAGCTTCGCGTCCTGCCCAACCGCCTCCTCGGCGCCCATGCGCACGCGGATCGTCGCCTCGCCGAGGGCGTCCTGGCCCTTCGTGATGCTCCGCACGCTGTAGTCAGCCATCTCAAGCTCCGGCATGCCGACCGCGTTGCGGATCGCATCCGTCACCGCATCCACCGGCCCGTTGCCATGCCCAACCTGCGTGATCGTGTCGCCGTTGCGGCGCAGCACCACGAGCCCCATCGGCTCGAGGTTCGTCCCGGTGGCCACCTGCACGCGCTCGAGGTGCCAGACCTCGGCCATCATCGCCGTGGAGGCCTGGCGCATGATCACGTGCAGGTCCTCATCGTAGACGCGCTTCTTGCGGTCCGCGACCGCCACGAAGCGCTCGTAGACCTCGTTCATGTCCTCATCGGCGACAGCATAGCCGAGCTTCTCCAGCCGGCTGCGCAGGCCATGCTTGCCCGAGCGCGGACCGAGCGTGAATACGGACTCGGTCAGCCCGACGTCCTCGGGCCGCATGATCTCGTAGGTCTGGCGGTCCTGGATCATGCCGTGCTGGTGGATGCCGGCCTCATGGGCGAAGGCGTTCGCACCAACGATGGCCTTGTTCGGCTGCACCACGAAGCCGGTGAGCGTGGAGACCATCCGCGAGGTGTTCATGATCTCCTCAGTGTTGATGTTCGTGTCCGCGTCGAACTCATCCCCGCGTGTGCGCAGGGCCATCACGATCTCCTCGAGGGAGGCATTGCCCGCGCGCTCGCCGATGCCGTTGACGGTGCACTCGACCTGCCCGGCGCCGGCGCGGATAGCCGCCAGTGAGTTCGCTACCGAGAGGCCGAGGTCGTCATGGTTATGCACAGAGATGACCGCCTCGCCGATATTCGGCACGTTCTCGAAGAGGTAGCTGATCGTCTCGTACATCTGCCACGGCGTCGCGTAGCCGACGGTATCGGGTATGTTGACGGTCTTCGCGCCCGCCTCGATGACTGCCTCGACGACATCGCGCAGATACTCCAGCCGGGTGCGCATGGCGTCCTCGGCGGAGAACTCCACGTCGTCGCAGAGGCTGCAGGCGAGCGTGACTCCGTCCACCGCCATCTTCAGCACCTCGGCCTCGGTCTTGCCGAAACGCTTCTCCACGTGGACCTTGGAGGTGCCGATGAAGGTGTGGATGCGCGGCTTGCTGCCGTGCTGGACGGCCTCCCAGCAGCGCTCGATGTCCTTCGGCAGCGCGCGGGCGAGTCCGGCGATGGACGGGCCATCTATCTCCTGCGCGATGGCCTTGACGGACTCGAAGTCCTCGGGTGAGGAGATCGGGAAGCCCGCCTCGATCACGTCCACGTTCAGGCGCGCGAGCTGTCGGGCGAGCTGAATCTTTGCGCTGTGGTCCATGGAAGCGCCGGGGGCCTGTTCCCCGTCGCGGAGGGTCGTGTCGAAGATTGTGATTGTCCTTGGCATGAGAGTGTCTCCTGCGTGTCAAGCGTTAGATGCACGTGCTCGTGCCGGGTTCGGCTCTGAGTGTCGCGGGAAGGTGGCCGGCACGGGGCCACCAGCCCGCTTGAGCAGGGCGAGATCAAGCTCAGGATCGTCCACTGCGGCCACCTCCTTGCGACTGGAATGCGCAGAACTGAAAAAGCCTCCATCTCAAAAAGAGACGGAGGCGTGACACGCTTATCCGCGGTACCACTCTTGTTGGCTGCCCGGGGCAGCCCTCTCATCCGGCACGGCCGGAACGTGTATGTGAACACGGGCCAGCGATGCCGTCCTCAGGGCAACGGTCGAGGTTTCCGGCGCCACCTACTCGGCGAACGATGTCTTCTATCGCTCACCTTTCCGCGCGCGACTCCGGGGCCAGTTCAGCGGTTGGCGGCGATCGCCTTCCAGCCAGGGCCATGCGGGCCACCGGGCGATCTCTCTACAGCCGCGTCCGCGCCTACTACTCCCCATCAAAGTCTTTGAGCGCACATCCATGCGCTTGCGTCCGCTTGTGGGCGTATTGTAGCGGGCGGGGCGGGTGCTGTCAAGGGGCAGAAGACCCCGGAGGCGGAACGGCCGGTGGCACGGACACTCCTGTCCGTGCGTCGTACGCAAGATCACAATGGCGAAACGACCGACGGGCGAGGGCGCCCGTCGCACATGACGTTCGTCGGGGGGCGGAACGCAGCGGCGCTGCCGTTCCAACGGCTACCTCCCCCCGGCCCCGCCCGCGGGCGGGGCGGGAGAGGACGGGGAGGGGCAGCCGTCCGCACACGACCGCGGCGCTTCGCGCCGCCCCCTGCGAGGGCGCAGGGGCCACAACGACAACGGCTGACGGCAACGGCTGNNTGACGGCAACGGCTGACGGCAACGGGCGAGGGCAACGGCCGACGCATCCAAACGGCAGGATGCGTCGCTCCGAACGGCTGACGGCAAAGGCGGGCTTCCACCCACTCGGGCAGGGGAATCGCCCCTTCGCGTTGAACCTCTGCAGCATGAACCCCCACGAACCCAGGCGCTACAGAGGAGCTATTGCGAGCGAGGGCCTTGTCGGCTTCGAGGTCAGCCTCTTCGAGACGGACCTGATGGTCCTCGCCGAGCGCGATCTGCGCACGGAAGCACGTTTCGCCGCTCGCAACGCGCGGCGACAGATCGAGAGCCATGCCGCCATGCACCCCGGCTGGGTAGAGGCGCGCACTCCCGTGCCGGTTGGCGAGGCCGCGTCGCCGATCGTGAAGGCAATGTCCGAGGCGGCGCGTGTCGCAGGCACCGGGCCCATGGCCGCCGTGGCGGGCGCCATCGCCGAGGAGGTCGCCCGGGCGCTGGTGGAGCACTCCGCCGAGGTCATCGTCGAGAACGGTGGCGACATCTTCATGATCACCGGGCGCGAGAGGCTCGTGGCGATCGGCGCGGGGCGCTCGCGGTGGCAGGGTAAACTCGCCCTGGCGGTGCCGGCAGGCGAGCGCGCCATCTGCACATCATCCGGCACGGTGGGTCACTCGGTAAGCGCTGGCCGCGCCGATGCGGTGGTGATGGCAGCACCCACCGGCGCCCTTGCCGATGCGCTGGCTACCGCCACCGGCAACCGGGTGGGCGGCCCGGCCGACGTGCGCACGGCGCTGGAGTGGGCGGCCGCTCATGAGGGTGTCGAGCAGGTGGTCGTGATCTGCGGTGAAGCGATGGCCGTGTGGGGCACCATGGACCTCAGGGCCGTCGGAGAATGACTTCGTAGCTACGCGGGAGAGCCTGTGGATAGCAACCTGGCGTTCGGACTGTTGCTCAGCCTCTTCGCCGGTCTGTCAACGACCATCGGCGCGGCGATCGCGTTCGTGGTGCCGCGTTTCTCCGGACGCTGGATCTCCGCCCTCCTGGGGCTCGCGGCGGGTGTGATGATCTCCGTCTCGTTCGTCGAACTCTACGGCGGGGCGGTTGAGATGGTCGGCATGCTGCAGGCGAGCATCGCGTTCTTTGTAGGCTTCGGGGTGATCTTCCTCGTGGACGTGCTGGTCCCGCACGAGTATGAAACCGAGGGGGAGGACCTTCATGCGTCCAAGCTCAAGCGGGCGGGGATGCTCGTGGCCGTGGGGATCGCGATACACAACTTCCCGGAGGGCCTGGTGGTGATCTCGGGCGCGGCCACCTCGCCCGAACTCGGCATCGTGCTGGGAATCGCCATCGCGCTGCACAACATCCCCGAGGGTATCGCTGTCGCGGTGCCGATCATGGCGGCGACGGGCAAGCGTAAGCTGGCCTTCATGTACTCGCTGCTGTCGGGGCTCGCCGAGCCGCTCGGCGCGTTGCTGGGGGCGCTTGTCCTCATGCACTTCATGACCACGCAGGTGACGGCGGCGATGCTCGCCGGCGTGGCGGGGCTGATGGTCTTCATCAGCCTCGACGAACTCCTGCCGACCGCACATCGCTACGGCGAGGAGCATGCCGCCACGCTCGGCACAGCGGCCGGCATGGCGCTGATGATCGGCACCCTGATCGCGCTGGGCTGACGCGGCGCCATCCGTGATCAGCTTCTCGCCACGAGTTCCTCGAAGCGTTCCAGCGACTCGGTTGCGCCCGCCTCCATGCCCGATTCGACCGCCGCATTTAAGGCCTCAGATGACTCGAAGCGGGAGCGGATGGTCAGGAGCGTATTGCCGTCGGGAAGCTCTTCGAGCGTGGCCACCTCGAACATGACATCGCCCGGCTCATTCTCATACTCGAAGGTGCCGGCAGTTCGCTCGGGCGGGACGACCTCGCGGTAGACGCCACTGAAGACATGCTCATTGCCCTCCGCGTCCCTCTGCACATAGCGCCACTTGCCGCCCTCAGTCACGTCCATCTGCTCCACCGTGGTGGTGAGCGCCGCGGGGCCCCACCACTGCGGGATCAGCTCCGGATCGGTCATCAACTCCCACACCCGCTCGCGCGGCGCATCGAGCAGTAGCCTTTGAATGACCTCGTTGTCAGCCTGGCTGACGATGAACTCCGGCCTCGCCATGGTCCAGCCTCCCTGAGACTTACATGCACTGCGGCCCTGAGTGTAGCCCCCTGCTGCGCTGGCAGGAATCGGGGTGATTGCCCAATCCGGCGCGGGGGAAGGCCTGAGAGATAGCTGTACATGCGAAGAGGCCGGCACCGCGAGGAACCGGCCTCTGACGGTCTACTGCGGGCAGTCTACAGGCGGTAGACAGCTTCCGATGCAAGCACCGGCACGCCCGCCTTCTCCAGCACCTCGAGCGTCCTCTCCAGCGCGTCATCATCGACCTTGAAGAGAACGACGGCGTCTCCGGCGATGGTGATGAAGAACGCGTACATGTACTCCACGTTCACGCTGGCCTGCTCGAGTTCGCCGAGCACGCCGCCGAGGCCGCCGGGCCGGTCGGGGATGCGCAGGGCCAGCACGCCGGTGCTGCCGACGGAGAATCCGGCCGACTGCAGCACATCCACCGTGCGGTCGGGATCATCCACGATCAGCCGCAGGATGCCGAAGTCCGAGGTGTCGGCGATGCAGAGGGCGCGGATGTTGATCTCCGCCTCCCCAAGCGTCTGACACACCTCCGCGAGCCGCCCCGACTTGTTCTCAAGGAATACCGAAACCTGCCTGCACAGCACTTCGCTGGTCGTCATCACTCACGCCTCCTCACGCTGGTCAATGACACGCTTCGCCTTGCCGATGCTGCGCTCAATCGTTCGGGGTTCGACGAGCTTCACGTCCACACGAATGCCGAGGGCCGACACCAGCCGCTCACGGATCTTCTCCTCGATGGCCTCAAGCTTGCGCACTTGGTCTGAGAACATGCCCGGTGACACCTCGACCTGCACTTCGAGGTTGTCCATGTGGCCCTCGCGAGTGAGCACAAGCTGATAGTGCGGCTCGACCTCCTCGATCTTCAGCAGGACCTCCTCGATCTGCGACGGGAAGACGTTCACGCCGCGGATGATCAGCATGTCATCGGTGCGGCCGGTGATGCGTTCCATGCGCGGCTGAGTCCTGCCGCACTCGCAGACCTCGTAGTCGATCCGGGTGATGTCGCGGGTGCGGAACCGGATGATCGGAAAGGCGCGCTTGGTGATACAGGTGAAGACCAACTCGCCCTTCTGCCCCGGAGGCAGCGGCTCGCCGGTCTCGGGGTCGATGATCTCGGGGATGAAGTGGTCGTCGAAGACGTGCAGCCCCGCCTTGGCCTCGCACTCTGCCGCCACGCCGGGGCCGATGATCTCCGTCAGCCCATAGATGTCATGCGCCGACAGCCCGAGGCGCTCCTCGATGCTCTCGCGCGCCCCCTCGCTCCAGGGCTCGGCGCCGAAGAGGCCGGACTTGAGTTTGATGCGGCTGAGGTCGAAGCCGAATTCCTCGGCCTGGTCCACGATGGTCAGCGCGTAGGAGGGGGTGCAGCAGATGATGGTGCTGCCGAGGTCCTCCATCAGCATGAGCTGGCGCTCGGTATTGCCGCCCGAGACCGGAATGACCAGGCAGCCCATCAGTTCGCCGCCGTAATGCAGGCCGAGACCGCCGGTGAAGAGGCCGTAGCCGTAGGCGTTGTGCAGCACATCGTGGCTGGTGCCGCCCCCGCAGGCGATGGTGCGGGCAATGGTCTGCGCCCAGATGCCGATGTCCTCCCGGGCGTAACCGGCGATGACCGGCTTGCCGGTGGTGCCTGAGGAGGCGTGGATGCGCACACACTCCTCCGGCGGCACGGCGAAGAGGCCGAAGGGGTAAGTGTCGCGCAGATCGTCCTTGGTGGTGAAGGGCAGGTGGCGCAGGTCATCGAGCGACTGGATGTCCTCCGGCTCAATCCCCTTCTCCGCAAACCGCTGGCGATACCATGGCACGTTTACCTTCAGACGCGCGACCGTCTCGCGCAGCCGCCGCACCTGCAGATCGCTCCGCTCTTCGGCGTCCATGCACTCATAGTAGGGGTCCCAGATCATCTGTGATTGCCTCCTTCTTCCGTCACGCGCCTGCACTGGGCGCGTCGGTGCATCACACGCCGGCCGGAACAAGTTGCCGCCCGGCCTCGAATGCGCGCAAGTTGACCTCGAGCGCCCGCGGCTTCAGCACGAGTGCGGCGGCTTCCGACCAGATCTCGTCCGCAAGCTCGATCTGCGTCGCCAGCGCCCCGAGCATGACCATGTTCGCCGCCCGCGACTCACCGAGCTCCACGGCAGTCGCCGAGGCGGGTACCACGGTCACCCGTCTCCCGCTCGCCACCAGTCGCTCTATCACATCGTCTGGATAGGTGACGCCGGGCATATTCACCGTCACCGGCACAATTCGCCGCTCCTCCACCAGGACGACCGCATCGGGTGTCGCCTGCCGGATCTGCCGCAGGCCCTCCAGCGGCTCGAAGGCGAGCATCATCTCCGCCTCGCCCTCGGGGATCAGCGGCGAGGCGATCTGCTCGTCGGCGCTGAAGCGCACGTAGCTGTTCACGCTTCCGCCGCGCTGGCTCATCCCATGGACTTCGCTCTTCTTTACCTGCCAGCCCGCGAGGCGGCAGGCCTGCGCCAGCACAGTGCTGGCGGTGATGATCCCCTGGCCGCCCACGCCCGTGAGCAATACGTTCCTCACCATCACTGATTGCCCTCCTGTGCGCCCTCCGGCGCCTTCAGTGCATCCACCGGACAGACCTGCGCGCACATCAGGCAACCGGTGCAGAGAGCGGTGTTGATGCGCGGGATCGGCCGCTTGCCGCCATCGTCCTCGGCCCACAGCGCCGGGCAGCCGATGCGAATGCAGGCGCCGCAGCGGGTGCAGCGGTCGGCATCGAAGTCAGGCGCCGGCCTGCGCTCGCGCACCATCAGCACGCATTCGCGGCGGGCGATCACGACCGACGGTTCGGGCGAGGCCATCGTCTCGCGCAGGGCGGCCTCGGTGGCTGCCATGTCGTAGGGATCAACGACGCGCACATCCTCCACGCCGACAGCGCGTGCCAGTGCCTCGAAGTCGAGCGCCCGGCCGGGCATGCCCGAGAGCGTCTCCCCCACTCCCGGATGCACCTGCCCGCCGGTCATCGCGGTGGTGCGGTTGTCCACGATCACCACCGTGCTCACGCCCGCGTTGTATGCGATGTTCACCAGCCCGGTGATGCCCGAGTGGGTGAATGTCGAGTCGCCGATCACCGCCACCACCGGCGCCTCATGTCCGCGCACCTTCTGCATGCCGTGCGCCTCATTGATGCCTGCGCCCATGCACAGGCAGGTGTGCAGCGCCTGCAGCGGCGGCAGTGTGCCGAGCGTGTAGCAGCCGATGTCGCCGGTCACGTAGGCCTTGAGCTTGCGTAGCAGCGTGAAGACGCTGCGATGGGGGCAGCCCGCGCAGAGTGTCGGCGGCCTCGGCGGCAGGTCCTCGTCGGCGGTTGTGTCGGGGGCGGGCTCGCCGGCGATCATCTCGCGCACCCGCGCCGGTGTCAGTTCCCCGATGCGGAAGCTCTCATCAACCCGCTCGACCGCGACTCCCATCGCGAGGATCTCCTCGGTCAGGAACGGGTCAAGCTCCTCGATGACGAAGAGGCGGTCCACCTGCTCGGCGAAGCGCCGAATGCGCTCCGGCGACAGCGGCCAGACAAGCCCGAGCTTGAGGAAGCTGGCCTCCGGGAAGGCCTCCTTCGCGTAGGTGTAGGCGGCGCCAGAGGTGATGATGCCGAGCGATGTGTCGCCCATCTCCTCGCGATTGATCTCATCGTGCTCGGCGAGTTCAACGAGCGCGCGCGTGCGTTCGGCCATGAAGACGCGGCGCTTGCGGGCGTAGGCCGGGATCATCACGTACTTTTCCGGCTGCTTCTGCAGTTCACCACGCAGCGGCACCTCGGCGCGTTCGCCCACCTCCACCAGCCCGTCGGAGTGGCAGATGCGGGTGACGGGGCGCAGGAAGACCGGGGTGTCGAACTGCTCGCTCAGCTCGAAGGCGCGCATGGTGAAGTCCCGCGCCTCCTGGCTGTCCGAGGGTTCGAGCATGGGGACCTTCGAGGCCCGCGCGTAGTGCCGGTTGTCCTGCTCGTTCTGCGAACTGTGCATCGAGGGGTCGTCGGCGCTGATGATGACCAGCCCGCCCTCGACGCCGGTGTAGGACATCGTGAAGAGTGGATCGGCGGCGACATTGACGCCGACGTGCTTCATCGTGACGAGGCAGCGAGCGCCCGCGATTGAGGCGCCCGCGGCGGCCTCCAGCGCGACCTTCTCATTGACCGACCACTCACAGTAGACCTCGCCAAGCTCGTTGAGCGCCGGGAGTATCTCTGATGAGGGCGTGCCGGGATAGCCGCTGCCGAAGCGAACTCCCGCTTCCCACGCCCCGTGCGCGATCGCTTCATTTCCCGACAGCAGCAGTTTCTCGCGCCTGTCCTTCGCAGTATCTGCCATGGCTATGACTTGTTCTCCTGACTTCTGTTGTCAACAACGCGAACAGCCTTGCCCTCACTAACGGGAAGTCCGCCCGGTTCATGAAGCTCAACCTCGACGCTGATGTCAAGCTCCGAGTGCAGGCGGCGCTGGATCCGGCGCTGCAGAGACGTGAGCACGCGCATTTCGTCGGTGAAGGCCTGCTGAGTGAGTTCCACCGCGACGGTGAGGCAGTCGAGCGACTCCGGGCGGTCGAGCGTCAGCAGGTAGTTACTGCCGACCTCGTCAATGTCCAGCAGTGCGCGCTCGATCTGAATCGGATAGACGTTGACGCCGCGCACGACCAGCATGTCGTCGGTGCGGCCCTCAAGGCGCGAGATGCGCCAGTGCATGCTGCCGCAGGGGCAGGCCTGGGGCAGCACATGGGTGATGTCGCGCGTGCGGTAGCGGATCAGCGGCATGGCCTCGCGGCGCAGCGTGGTGAGGACCATCTCCCCGGGTTGGCCGGGCTCAACCGGCTCAAGCGTCTCGGGGTCGAGCACCTCCAGCAGGTAGTGGTCCTCGCAGACGTGCAGGCCGTCCTGCTCGCTGCACTCCATCGCCACGCCCGGCCCGCACATCTCCGACAGGCCGTAGCAGTTGTACACGCGCGCGCCGAAGCCCTCCTCGATGCGGCTGCGGAGCTGCTCGGAGTGCGGCTCGCCGCCAACGAAGATCACCCGCACGTTCAGGTCGCGGCGTGGGTCAATCCCTTGCTCCGCGCAGATATGCAGCACGCGCAGGGCGTAGCTTGGGATGACGTGCAGCACACTGGAGCCGAAGGTCTGCATGAGGTGGATCTGCCGCTCCGTATTGCCGGAACTGGCGGGGATGGTCATGCAGCCGATCAATTCGGATGCGTAGTGAAAGCCGAGGCCGCCGGTGAAGAGGCCGTAGCCCATCATGTTCTGAAATACATCATCGGCGGTCACGCCGGCGGCAAGCATCCCACGCGCCGCGCATACGGCCCAGCGGTGCAGGTCGTCGCGGGTGTGATAGACGGCGGTGGCGAGGCCGGTGGTGCCGGAGGAGTAGTGCATCCGCACCACGTCGTGCTTCGGTATCGCGAGGAAGCCCTCCGGCATGCCTGCGCGCAGTTGCTCCTTTGTCGTCAGCGGCAGTTTGCGCACATCCGCGGTGCTGTTGATCTCGTCGGGTGATATCCCGGCCAGGGCCTCGGCGTACGCAGGAGCTTTCCGCGCCCGGCAGAGGGCTTCGCGCAGAAGCTCCACCTGGAGCGTCTCAAGCTCGCCCCGGCCGAGGTGTACGGCATCGTCGGAGTATTGCATTGTGCAGAGCCTTCTAAGTATCAGGAAGATTCGGTTGGATGGGGTGCAGGCGTGCCTATTCTCCACCGATGCTTCCGCGACCTTCCCTCCGGCGGGAACTGCCGCTCCGGACGGGAGGTTTCGAAAGCAATTAGCGCGAAGGCAGGCTCAAGCAGGCCAAATTGCGGCGCAAACACGGAGAATCGAGCGCTATGACGCACAGGGAGAGGATTCTCGCCGCGATTCGCGCGCAGCCGGTTGACCGCGTCCCGTGGGTCCCGCGGCTCGACCTTTGGTACCGCGCGAACGCGAGACGTGATACGCTTCCCCAGCCGTGGCAGGGGCTGACGCTCCCGGCGATCCTGCACGACCTTGGCGTCGGTCGCCACGAGGTCATCCCGGACTTCCTCGATGTCGAGCATCCCGAAGAGATTGCCGACCAATCGCTGGGGCTGATGCATGTGCCCAACCAGCCCTACCGCCTGCGCTTCCGGCAGACTGAGCGTATCGTGCAGCGCCGCGGCGACCGCTTCGATGTCACCTACCACACCCCGGTCGGCTCGGTGACCACCGAGGTCGTCTACAGCCAGCAGATGCGCCGCGATGGCGTGACTTTGCTGCACACCTCCCGGCGCGCTGTCTCTTCAGTAGACGATTACGAGGTCATTGCGTTCATCTTCGAGGACCTTGAGGTATACGAGGGCGGCCGCTACGACCGCTTCCGGGAGGAAGTCGGCGATGATGGCGTGGCGGTTGCTCTTGCGAATGTCGCCGCCTCACCGATGCACCATCTGCTCAAGGAGCTTGTGGCCTACGATCAGTTCTACTTCGACCTGCACGACCACCCTGACGTGGTGCTGGAGACGGCGCGGCGGATGGAGCCGTTCTTCCGCGCGGTGGTGCGCGCCTGCGCCGAGAGCAACGCCGAAGTGGTGCTGCTGGGCGCGAACTATGACGTGATGCTGACGCCCCCGCCGCTCTTCACGGAGCACATCCTGCCCTTCCTGTCGGAGGCGACGCGCGCGCTTCAGCATGCGGGAAAGCTTGTTGCCACACATACCGATGGGGAGAACCGCGGATTGCTGCCAATGTACGTACTGAGTGGCGTTGATCTTGCAGACTCAGTCTGCCCCGCGCCGATGACGGAACTGCCGCTGTCGGAGTATCGGGGGGCATTCGGCAGGCGCCCCGCGATCTGGGGCGGCATCTGCTCCACGAGCGTCCTGCCCGGCAGCTTCAGCGAGGATGAATTCGAGGCGCACATTGACGAGGTGATCAGCGCCGCCGGTGACTTCCGCGGCATGATCTACTCGATCGCCGACACGGTGCCGCCGGACGCCTCCGTTGACCGCATTCGCCGCATCGGCGAGCGCCTCGATGAGCTTGGAGCGGTGCGATGATCCACCGCGACTTCGCCGGTCGGTACCGATTTTGTTTGGCCGGTTGCCCGGGGGGTATATCTTTATATGAGCGTGATAGAGGGGTGTATGGCGAAATATGGGAATTATGAGTTGGCTGCGGCACGTCGTAGCTGACTTTTTTTGTGCCGGGGATGGCGAGTGCGATGAGCAGGCGCGGCAGGCGCGACGGGAGCTTGAGCAACTGCGCGCTGTGGCGGTGCTCGCAGTGGCGCAGGCACGCCGCACTGAGCTTGAGTTGCGCGATGTGATGGCGGCCTCCGAGGGCCCCGGCCGCGCACGCCTGGCGGAGCTTGTGCCGAAGCTGGAAGCCGAGCGAGAGAGGGCGCAGGAGCTTGTTGAGCGAACTCATAGGAGGGAGCGTGAGGAGACGGAGCGTCTCGCGCGCCTCGGCGACCTGCGCACCGCAGAGGAGATCAATCGCCGGCGCGATGACTTGCGGGCGACGGTGAACAGGATGAGCAGAACGGGCGCTGCCGATGAACTCGCCCGAATGGAGGATGAGGCACGGGCGGAGGCGTTCCGGCTCGATCTGCTGGAGAGCCTCGACGCGGGGAAAGCGCCGGAGGCCCCGGCGCCGCAGGGCAGCAGCCCCGACCTGGCGGAGCGGGCGCGGAGGCTTCTCGCACAGCCCCCGCTGGATGAACAGAGCGAACGATAGCGACATAAGCCGAGGGGCGATCGGCTGGCTGACGCGACAAGGAGGTTGGGCCAATGGCGTTGCTGGAGTGGTACAATCTGATCTTCGTAGCGCCGGTTGGTCTGGCCGGGATCTACCTGATACTCAGCGCAACCGGCCTTACCGGAGAGGCGCAAGTGGAGACCGACGTTGATGCCGACGTCGACTTCGATCACGACGTTGACTTCGACCATGATGTTGACGTGGCGGTCGATCATGACATTGATTTCGACCACGACCTTGACATGGATCATGATGTGGATCTCGACCATGATGTTGACGTGGGCCATGATGTGGCGGTCGAGCATGATCTTCACGGGCAGGCGGAGGCCACCGGTCACGCCGGCGCCGAGCACGAGGCGCACGATGCGCTGATGAGCGCAAAGGACACTTCGCTGCTGTTGCGTGCGCTGTCGGTGCTGGGCTTTGGCAAGGTGCCGCTGTCTATCCTGATGACCTGCCTGCTGGTGATCTTCGGCGCGACGGGCCTGATGGCCAATGGAATCTTCGAGCACGCGCTGCCGTGGAGTTGGGCACCGGCGATCTACGTCTGGCCCTCGCTGGCGATTGCGACGCTGGTATCGCTGGCACTGACGGGGACGGTGGCACGGGGGCTGAATCGTGTAATGCCCACGCGAGAGACCTACGCGGTCACTGAGGAGGAACTGGTGGGGCAGGTCGGCGTGGCGGTATACGGGATATTGGAGGGCCGACGCGGGCCCGTGAACGTGAAGGATACGGGGGGAACGGTGCATCAGGTCATGGGACGCACGATGGAGGAGGCTGTGCCGAGGGGCGCCGAGGTGATCCTCGTGCGCTATCACAGAGAGGGTGACTACTATGACGTCGCCGCGTCGCCGCTATCGGCGATCGCCATTGAGGCGCGAGGGCGGGAGTCGGAGAAATCCGCCTCCCCCGCCGCGGATGTCGAGGCGGATAGGCACGGCGAACGTGCACCCGCCGCCGATGATGGCGTCGAACTGAGCCTGCAGTGAACCTGTCCTCGCGAATACTTAGTTGCAGGAGGGGAGTTTGATGCTGCTACCGGTTGGGATGGTCCTTCTCGGGTTGCTCCTCGTCGTGGGGCCGTGGACGGATGCGTTCGGGCCACTCTCATGGGCGAGTCAGATCATCATGACGACGATCGGCGCGGTGATCCTCATCGTGTCGGGCGTGCTGATTATCATCGCACGCCTCTACCAGCGCACAAGCGCGAACGAAGCCTTCGTGCGCACGGGCATGGGCGGGCACGCGGTCGTCCTCGACGGCGGCGCTATCGTGGTGCCGGTGGTACACAAGACGGTGCCGGTCGTCCTGGAGACGATGAAGCTGGAGGTGGAACGCGCCGGGGAGGATGCGCTGATCACGCGCGACAACCTCCGCTGCGACATCAGGGCCGAGTTCTACATCAAGGTGCAGGGCGTGAAGGATGACATTCTCAACGCCTCGCGCTCCCTCGGCGACAGGTCGGTCAACGCCGAGGCGGTGCGCGACCTGGTCTTTGAGAAGCTCGTGTCGGCACTGCGTTCCGTGGCCGCCACGCGCGACCTCGCACAACTTCATGCCGAGCGCGATGACTTCGCCACAGCGGTATCTGAGCTTGTGCGCGAGGACCTCAAGTCTAACGGTCTGACACTCGAGTCGGTGACGATCTCGCGTCTCGACCAGACCGACACCGATCGCCTCAACGAGCACAACGTCTTCGACGCCCAGGGCCTGCGCAAGATCGCGGAGATCACCCAGCAGGCGCGCGTTGAGCGGAACATGTACGAGCGTAACGCTGAGCGCGAGATCACACAGAAGGACGTTGATACACGAAAGCTCGTGCTGGAGCTTGAGAAGGAGCAGGCCGAAGCCGAGGCCACGCAGGCAGCACAGGTGGCGACGATCCGCTCCGAGCGCCGCCAGCAGGCCGAGACCTATGAGATCCAGCAGCGGCAGATCGTCGAGACCGCCGACATTGACAAGGACCGCCAGGTTCAGGAGGCCGGAGTCCAGCGCGACCTGATGGTCAATGTCGCTCGCGTGCAGGCGGAGAAGGAACTAATCTCCAAGCAGCAGGAGCAGCAGACCGCCGACATCCTGCGCAACCAGGCGATCCAGACCGCCGATGTCGAGCGCGAGCGGGCCGTTGAGGTCGCCAAGCGCGAGCGGCAGGTCGCCATCGCCGAGGCCGAGCAGCGCCGCGCTGCCGCTGAGGCCGAGCAGCTCATCGCTGAGGCCCAGCGCGAGCAGGCCGATCAGGAGGTTCTGACGGTCGGCGAGGTTGCCGGTGCGGATCGCGAGCGGCAGGTACAGGTCATTGCCGCCGAGCGGGCCGCGCAGCAGGAGAAGATCAAGGAGCAGATGGAGGCCGACATCGTCGCCTACAAGAACGCGAAGATCGCCGAGGGCGAGCGGGATGCAGCGCTGAAGCTTGCCGAGGCCGTCCGCACGAAGGCGGAGGCAGAGCGCGATGCATCGAAGCTCTCCGCCGAGGGCGAACAGGCGAAGCAGATGGTGCCGGTCAATGTCAACCGCGAGCAGGTGGCGGTCGACTCGCAGCGGGTCCATGACGTGGATGCCGCCAGCGTCCAGGTACTGCGCTCCGAACTCGCCGCCAAGGCTGAGTACGAGCAGATCTCGGTCGAGCTTGAGAAGGTGCTGGCTGAGATCGGCGCTCGCAAGGACGTCGGCGTGGCGTTCGCCGAGTCCGTCGGTGGCGCGCTGAGCAAGGCCAACATGAACCTCTACGGCGACCCGCAGATGCTCGGGACGGCGTTGAACTCCTTCGCGAAGGCGGCCGGTGTGAGCGCCTGGGCGGATGGGCTCATCAGCACCATGCCCGAGGGGGCAATCGAGGCCGCCGCGGCGACTCTCTCCAGCGCGTTCCCCCAACTGCGCAAGGTCATTGACACAGTGATGACCGATCAGAAGCGGGAGGCCGAGGATGCGGGCGAAATCGTCCGCACAACCGGAGGCGCTGAGGAGGAGCATCACGAGCCGTCGGAGAATAGCCCCTCCACTGGGCCGACGCGAGGCCCTGAGGCCGGCGAAAGCTGAACCCGAAGTAGATGCACAAGAACCCACGGGGGACGCGCGGAGGCAGCGCGTCCCCCGCTTAACCCTCGCAGAGGCGGCTGAGCGCGAAGATCATGTTCTGTGAATGGCTGGCGACGGCGACACTGGTGGCAGCACTGGGAGCATGTATGTACATGTGGTCCAGCGCTGAACGTCTGCCCGAGCGCTGGCACCGCCTCTTCCGCCTCGGCGCATGGGGGGCAATCATCGGCGCCCCGGTCGGGGGGCTGCTGCACTTCGCGCTGATGCCCGAGAACGCACGATGGTGGGCCACCGAGGCGCTCACCAGCCCCACGCACCACGCGGGGATCTTCTTCGGCGCGCTGATTGGCGCGATCATCACGAGCAGCTTCGGTCGCCTCGAACTGCGCGAAGCGCTTCACATGGCGGCGACCTGCCTGTCGCCCTACCTCGTCGGCCTCTGCGTCGGCGCCTGTGTCGGCGGCTACCTCTACGCCTACTTCATGATGGACGCCTCGCAGGGGCCGGAGTACTACCGCGTTCATGTGCAGCAGAAACTCGCTCTCGCCCACACGGCACTTGCCCTGCTTGGCGGTACGCTCTTCTGTCTGGCCTTCACCGGGCGGGTCTGGCGAAGCTGGGGGGCCGCGGAGCCCGAGGACCTCGGTCTGCCGGCATGGCCGCCGCTTGAGCCGGAGCCGGTCAGGCAGGAGAGCGAAGTCTGAGCGGCGGTCGCCGGTAGCCGTTGTCGTCAGCCGTTGCCGTTGGAGAGGTCGGCCCCCGTGCCGACCTGTGCCGTGAGGTCGTCAGGACGTCTGGAGGCTCGCGCACGACCCACGGGCGAGGGCGCCCGTGGCACATGAACGGCTGAAGTGTCGCCCCTCTTCCTCAGAAGGCATTCCCCCATCGGTGGCGAACGCTCCTCGCGCTGGATCTCATTGCGCCGCACCGGGAGCGGGTCCGCCATGATCGAGAAGTTCACCATCAGCCGCGATGACTCCATCCACGAAGGCTTCCCCGACGTCTGCCTGACCGCCGGCGGGAGGCTTATCATCATCTACCGCGAGAGCGACAGCCATCGCGCCGAGCAGTTCTCCCACCTCGTCTGGCGCTGCAGCGATGACAGCGGCGCCACCTGGTCGGACAAGCAGTACCTCGTGCGCTCTGAGGCAGTGGACGGGGTGCTCTACAAGTGGAACTGCCCGCGCATCGTGAATCTATCCGACGGCCGCGTCATCGCCATCTGCGAGGCATACAACCAGCCACCCGGCGAGGGCGGGGCGCAGTATGATTCGAAGGTCCACCTGTGGACGAGCACCGACGAGGGCGAGACCTTCGGAGAGCCGGTCCCCACGCCCGTCTCAGGGATCGTGCCCGACCGCATCATCGAACTGCAGTCCGGGCGTCTGCTGCTCGGCAGCCACGTCCGCGCGCCCGAGGTGGACGGCATCGCTCGGCAGATGGTCCATATCTCCGATGACGGTGGCGAGACGTGGAGCGAGCCGGTGACGATCTGCTCCACGCACCACTACTGGGCCTGCGAGGGCGGCATCGTGCAGCTTCCGGCGGGCGAGGTCATTTGCTACATGCGCGACAACTCGCGCACCGGCATCCCCGGCCCCAAGTGTATCTCATTCACCGACGGAGAGGACTGGTACGGGCCCTTCGATACGCCCATGAACGGCTGCCATCGGCCGGTGCCGGGCGTCACGGCGTCAGGCAACGTCATGGTGCTCTACCGCCATCAGCCGGGCCGCGGGCCGTTCGCCAAGAACCTCTTCGCCTACCTCGAGACCATCGAGTCCGCGCTCAGCCCGCATCGCGACAACCAGACCGGGATCGTGCTGCCGCTCGATCACGATCGCGCCGAGCAGTCGGATTCCTCCTACGTCGGATGGGTACAATTGCAGGATGGACGCTTCTTTGTCGTGAATTACATTAAGGACGACGCCCCTACGGCGCAGATAAGAGGCTACTACTTCACCGAGGACGAGTTCTGACCCGCCCGAGGTGAAATCACGTTCAGGAGGCCCGACCATGCCTACTTTCCGAGCTTCAGCGGAGAACGTTGACCGCCATCTGCAGGTGCTCTGCCGCGATATCGGCAACCGCCTCGGGGCCACCGATGCCGAACGGCGCGCGGCCCAGTATGTCGCCGAGCAGATGGAGGCCGTCGGCCTGCGGAACGTGACGATGGAGACATTCCCGTTCCACGTCTGGGGCTACAGCGAAGCGTGGGTGGACGTACTCGCAGACGAGGGGCCCGCGATCCGCTGCATCCCCATCGCCAACTCCCGCCCCACGCCCGAAGCGGGCGTTGAGGCGGAGGTGGTTTACGTAGACAGCGCTACCGCCGCCGATCTCGCAATGAACGAGGTCGAGGGCAAGCTGCTGCTGATCTGGGGGCTGAGCGGCGATGCGGAGCAGATGGAGATGCTCGAGCATTCCGGCGCGGCGGGGCTGCTGTGGGTGGATGACCGCTTCCCGGTGGACTGGCCGGTCTCGGCGGGCACACCCTACGCCTGGCGCGACATCATCACCCTCCCGCAGGTCACCATGCCGTACTGGGAGGCGCTGAAGCTCGCGAAGATGACCGCCCCGCATGTGCGCCTGACCAGCAATGCGTGGAGCGAGGCGGGCGAGTCGGTGAACGTCTGGGGCGACCTGCCGGGCGCGGGCGATGAGATGGTGCACATGACCGCGCACATTGACAGCGTGATCGTCGGTACCGGGGCGGAAGATGATGGTTCGGGCGTGGCGGCGATGCTGGAGGCGGCGCGGATGCTCGCGGACCTTGGCGAGTGTCCCGAGCGCACCATCCGCTTCTGCGGCTTCGGCGCGGAGGAGCAGCTATCGGAGGGCTCGCGCGTCTACGTGGAGCGCCACCCGGAGGAGGCCGATCGCACCCGGCTGGTGGTGAACCTCGACTCAGTGGCGGCGATCACCGGGCGCAACCAGCTTATCGTGGTGGGGCCGGAGGGGCTGGTGGAGGCGTGCACGCGGATGACCACGCCCGGCCATCGCCCGCTGCGGGAGCCGCTTGGCGAGGCGGCGGGCACTCTCACCGAGCGAGCGCCCGTGACGACGCGTGGCGGCGATACGCACCGCCCTGAGGAGGCCGGGCCGGGCGCGACTCATTCGGTGACTGCCGGGACGCCCTCGCGGGATCGAGCTTCGATTGCGCGCGGGAGCGAGTTCGGGCGGCCGCAGGAGGTGGGTCATGCGCCGCGAGTGGAGCGCACGGGGCGGGTGGTGCTTTCGGGCGAGGTGATGGAGCATGTGACGCCGTTCTCGGACATGTTCCCGTTCAACGTGCGGGGATGCCCGTCGGTGTTTCTGCACCGGATGAACCAGGCGGGGACGCGCTACTTCCACCACTCGGATCTGGACGACCTGCAGTCGGTTTCGACGGAGGTTATTGCGACTCACGCGAACGCAGCGGCGCATCTTGCGCACTTGACGGCCTTCACGGGCCCGCCCTTCGAGCGCGAGATCCCCGAGGCGCAGATGCGCGAGGTGGAGGATATGGCGGAGAGGTATTTGGGGTGAACGGCCGGGAAGCGGGGGGGGACGGCAACATTGTCGTTCCGTGGCACGGACACTCCTGTCCGTGCCTTCGTAAGCCGTTGTCGCCTGTCCCGCCCGGAGGGCAGGGATTGTGGCCCTCGCGCCCCCGCGAGGGTCGCCGCGCAGCGGTGATGCCGTTCGGGGACGACAACAGCGGCCTCACCCCCCGGCCCCCTCTCCCTGGTCCCGCCCAAACGGCGGGCGGGACTCGCGGGACGAGGGGGAGTAAGGCAACGGCTTCGGCGAGACGCTCCAACTCAGAACCCGGAGTCCGGGCGCCCTCGACCGGATTCCGTTTGTCGTAGCCGCCTACCCTGCCCGTGGGGCAGCAATGGTGGCCCTCGCGCCCCCGCGAGGGTCACCGGGCAGCGGCGCAGCCGTTCGTCGACCGAAAGCGCTAGTTGCAGAGACCTTCGACCTGTAGTGCGGGCGCCCTCGCCCGCACGCTGTCGAAAACCACACTTCGTCGACTGCAAGACGCCTGCTCTCAGGAAGCGCGACCTGCGAAACGACCCACGGGCGAGGGCGCCCGTGGCACATGAACAACAGACGGAGCCTCGCGCGCGGACGCAGGGTCCTCTACGCCCACCTTACCCTCCCGCAGTACGGTGTCATGGCGGGTGAAGGAGTAGGCGGTCGGGGGCGGCGGGAGGCTCAGAGTGCCCCCGCAGTGATCGGCCTACGCCTCCAGCCGGGGGTTCTCAAACAGTTAATTTGACTTGGGCCGGAGCCGTCCTATGCTTCCACTGCAGGCGTTCATTTCCTGTCAGGATGCGGAGGCGACGTGTCATGCGACGCAGCGGGTTCACGCTCATCGAACTACTGGTAGTCATCGCCATCATCGCCATACTGGCGGCGATCCTGTTTCCAGTATTCGCGAGGGCGCGCGAGAAGGCGCGCCAGACCAGTTGTCTGAACAACGTCAAGCAACTCTCCCTTGGCCTGCTGATGTACATGGGCGACTACGACGGCTCATTCCCCTCCGGCTCCGCGGCCGCATGGGGCGATGGGACTTATCCCAACCATCCCTACGGCGCGTGGGCGGATGGCATCCAGCCCTACATCAAGAACAACCAGATCTACATCTGCCCCAGCGACAGCTCCGCGAACTGCATCAGTCACGCCAACAGCGAGAGCCATACGCTCTACGCCGCCTGTCTGATGGGCAGCTATCCGAACCAGCAACTCAGCTACGGCTACAACTACAGCCTCTTCAGCCACAATGACTCTCAGGTGCCACGACCGGCCGCGCTCGCAACATTCGCCGACATGGTGGAGCGCCCCTACTTCTACTCCGACGGAAAGGCGCTACCTGGCGGTGGCCACGGCATCTCGCGCGGCCATGATGACCGCGTGGGCCGGGCCGCGCGACACAACGATGGCGTGAACATCGGCTACGCGGACGGCCATGCGAAGTGGACCGCCACCTCGGGCATCGAGAACATCGAAGCGCGCTGGTGGTAGTGAGCGGAGGGCGCAACTGAGGTCAAATTGACGGGGCTCGATCCCCTGCCAGGGGTGGACGTTGCGGCAGGGATGATCGAGCCCTGTCTTCATGCCGTGCGAGGTTGCCTTCGATGCCGCTGTGGCGCTGGATGATACGCTGGCACTGGAGGCAGCGAAACTGAGCCTGCGGCACATGATGCGACGCTTGCCACGGGCGACACGCATTTCGCGCAGATCCAGGGTGTAGAGTTTATCACTGCGGGGTAGTGAGACTGCTCTGTGCCACTCACGACCACGGGAACGATGGGACCGGGGTGCGCCAGATGCCGGAGATGGCCGCCCACAACACCGCCTGCGCGAATTCACCGAGGATCAGGCCGAAGAACAGCGGCCGCAGGCGCATGTAGGTGGTCATCCCCCCGTAGCGCACGATCCCGCCCTTCACCAGCCACGCCACCAGCAGCGGGAACCAGAACACGATCATGCTCCACGACCCCGACAGCGCAAAGCCAAGCGGCGACAGCGGCCACCACACGTAGCGCATCCGCAGCACGCTCAGCGCCAGAGTGATCGCCACCCCCGACGCGAAGAAAATCGGCAGGCGCGCGTCGTAGTCATCGCCCGACTGCAGCACCGGAGCGAAGTAGCGGAAGCCCAGCAGCGGGTTGCCCCAGTAGACGTAGCTGTAGCCGCCGAGGCCGCCATGCTCGTAGGTGGTCGTGATGTGCAGCCAGACGCCGAAGGTCAGCACGATCGCGAGCGACAGCGCCAGCGCGCCAAAGAGGTGGCGGCGATCAAGCTGCGTGGCGTCCGACATCTTCAGGCCATCGAGCATCGTCGAGAGCAGGTTGCCGCGCAGGTCGCGGGTAAAGACCGCGTCGGCCAGCGATAGCGCCGTCAGCGTCGGCGCTCCCAGCGCGCGCATCGGCGAGACGAGGCGCACGAGGTCCACCGGTCGAAAGCTCGTCTCGGTCATCATCAGCCCCGCTTCAGCCGTCGAACGCGCCATCACCACGCACACCACCAGCAGGAAGACCAGTGTCTCCAGCGCCGCCATCCACCACGACATCCCCAGCAGCGTGAACCACCACGTTGCGACAACCACCGACGCCGCCAGCCCGAGAAGCTCCGCGCGGGGAGGTAGTGCGGGCCGGGCCTCTCCCTCATGCTCGGGGGCTCGCTCGCGGCCGAGAGCCGCCGCACGCCAGAGGCTGCGCAGGTGCGGCATAGCCGACCGCACGAGGTAGCCGGTCAGCACGAGGTAGGCACCCGCGACCTGATAGCCGTTCCAGATGCTCGTCGGGTAGAGCGGCATCGCCTCCAGCGGCGAACCGAAGGCTGAGAATGCGATGTTCTGCACACGGATGATCACAAAGAACGCCCAGAGCGAGAACAGCACCTGGCTGGGCAGGAAGTAGCCGAAGCCCACGGCGGCCATCGAGCAGTAGGCGGTGGTGTGGCCGAGGTCGCGCCAGGGTCGGCCCATCGCATTGAAGACCATTGGGTTCAGCCGGTACTGCACCGGGATCTCGGGCACGGATGGCCGCAGGCCGTGGATGCCGTTGATGGTGAAGACGAGGGTGGGCAGCGCGAAGCCGACCCAGAAGATCGGGTCGGAGAAGATCGAGCGCGACCAGCGGGAGTGCTCGGCGACCTCAATTGGCAGCACGGTGAGCGGGAATGCGAGCTTTTCATTGTCCACCCACTGCCTGCGGAGGATCGAGGCGAGGCAGAAGTAGGCCACGATCATCGCGATGACTACCGGCAGCCACGCCGCGAGCGCCGAAATCCACTCGCTCCACGGGATTTCACCCGTGCGCAGGCCCTCGTAGTAGGCGCGGGCGATGTACTGCTCCGTGTCGCCCTCCACGTCGAAGGGAACCGCCCACTGCGGGATGTGCTTGAAGAACAGCGACTGCCAGCGGTTGGAGGGCGTGGCGTAGTAATTCACGCCGATGAGTGCCGGTATCCACCTCTCCAGCAGACCGCGGCTCATCGTGAGCGTAGCGACGAGGGTCATCGTGTAGATGATGATGACCTCGTGGGGGCCCAGCGCATGGCGCGGCAGGAGCCTGCCGAGCGCGAGGTTCGCCATGACGATCAGTAGCAGCAGGCCGACCGCCGCAGGGGCGAACTGGCTGATGCCAAGCTGGATCGAGCCGAGGGTCATCTCGACCCACGACACCATCCAGCAGGCGATTGCCGCGCAGATTGCCCCGAGCAGGAGCGCGCGCAGGCTCAACGGGCGGCGCGAGATGAGGACCACCCCGGTGACCGTGATGGAGGACGGCGGTGCTTTCGCCCGAGGAGGGGCTGAGTCCTTCGGATGGGCGTCGCAGTGCGCTCCACCGGGAGGCTGTTCTCGTCCTTGCGCCAGCTTCCATCTACTGGTGGGGCGGAGGCGATGATCCAGCCGAGGACCGAGAGCGAAGGGATGACGAGTTTACGGAGGTGGAGCTTGTGAGTCGAAGCGTCGGTACAGTGCAAGCGCAGCACCGGGGGGAGGAGCCGGTCAACCTCCCGTGGGCTTCTGCGGCCCCACAGCGCGCGAAATCGCGTTGATGAGCGGCGCAATCTCCGCGCTCTTTCTCACGAAAGCATCCGCCGCCCATGCCAGAAAGTTCTCCGCATAATCCCCGTACGCGGTGTTGATGATGACAGGCAGGGTGGGCTCGATCGCAACAAGCTCCTGCAGGGCGCTAAGCCCGTCCCGTCCGGGCATGGCGATGTCCAGCACCACCGCCCCCGGACATGCGGTCCTCACCTGTTCAACCGCAGCGTCCGCACTGTCGGCGAGACGAACACGAAAGCCCGCGCGCTCGATCCGGCGCCGGTACATCTCGCGCTGCGCGGCGTCGTCGTCAACCAGCAATACTTCGCACACCGGCATTTCCAGCCCCGCGGACTGCACGGCACCGACCATCGTCCTCACCTCCGAAGCATCGCCGACAGAACGTTTGTGACGCGAGTGCCGCACCCGTTTCGGCGCGTTGGCGGAGAACTTGAGGATGTGAGCAATGACAGGGAGTCGCGGTGGCAGTTCACCGCTGCAGAGGAGGTGGCAGCAGACCTTCGGGGGCTTCCACAGAAGGTGCGTCTTCGGAAGAGATGGCAGCCAGCACCGCCGCAAGCGCTTCGGGCGTGCACGCGTCTGCCTCGGCCAGCACGACCTGCGAAGCAGGCGCGGGGACAGTGCGCTGCATGACGAGCAGGCACGTCCTCGCCGAGGTTGCCTGGCTGCGGAACGCGGTGCGCGGCAGTGCAACGATCACATGCGCGGTCACCTGCGCCAGCAGATTGCGCCTTAGACTGCGCCAGCGGGCATTCGACAGCGCGCCCTCGGGCAGCACGATCGCGATCCATCCGCCGGGCCGACAGAGGCTGATGAAGCGTTCGAGAAAGAGCAACTCCGTGGGGTACGTCGCAAGCCGTCGCAGGCGAACTGCAGTCGGCGACTCTGAGGGGCCGAAGTGGTGATAGCGTTCTGCGATACTCCGCAGCGTCTCTTCATCGGTGGCATGGAGCCCGGTGCCGAAGGGCGGGTTGCCGAGCACGCAGTCGAAGGAAGCCTCCTCCGGCGCCTCGGTCACCAGCCCATCGGCCACGCTCATGCTGCACTGCGGCATGCCGCTGAGCCCCGCGGCATCCCAGGCACCGGTGAGCGTTGGGTCGCAGTCCACACCGACCGCATTCACTGCACCGCGGTCAAGAGCTGCGGCCAGCCACTCACCGGGGCCGCAGGCGGGATCGACGACACTCGCGCCGCGGATCTCAGCGCCGAGGTCCGCGAGGCAGTCGAGAGCGAAATCCACCACGGGGCGGGGCGTGAAGAACTGGCCCAGGTCACGATCGTTGTGCCGCATGGCGGCAGGTTCGCGACCGATCCCGCGACACCTGCTTTGAAGCTGGCCATGAAGCAGCGTTTTCGCCGCGAGCAAGGTATTGAAGAGCCTCGCGGGGAATGTCATTCTGTTCGGCTCGTAGTGCCGATTCACGTTGTACCCGATGGCCGCGGATGGATCCGCCGGCCGTCGGCGGGGGCCACCTATTGCCCCCGATTCTGAGAGGAGGAAGAAACAGTGCCTCTACTTGACAGTAAGACACTGGAACCGCGAGTGACGTATGACATCCACAAGCTGGAGGAAGCTGCACAGGATATTCGAGCGTGGGTGATGATCTCGCTGCACGCCGCGGGAAGCGGCCACACCGGTGGGACGATGTCCATCGCCGACATCTCAGCCGCGCTTTATCTCAAGCATATCCGACATGACCCGGCCAATCCGAAGTGGGAGGATCGCGACCGCGTGTTCTGGTCGTCTGGGCACAAGGCCCCGGCCCTCTACGCTACCCTCGGCGTCGCGGGATACTTCGACGATATGCCGGTCACCTATCATGGGGAGCCGCTGGAGCAGTTCGCCGGCGTGCCGGGGGAGCAAAAGTGCGTGCTACTGCGCAAGCTCGGCTCGCCTTTCGAGGGCCATCCCAACTGCCGGAAGCTGCCGGGGATTGAGGTCTCATCAGGATCGCTCGGCCAGGGCCTCGGTATCGCCTGCGGCGCAGCGCTGGATGCAAAGCTGCGCAACCGGGCCCATCGGGTCTACTGCATCATGGGCGACGGCGAGCAGCAGGAGGGCTCGGTCTGGGAGGCGGCGATGTTCGCCTCGCACCACGCACTCGACAACCTCGTCGCGATCGTGGACGACAACGGCCTGCAGATCGATGGCCCGACCGCGGAGATCTGCAATGTGCAGTCGCTGGAGGAGAAGTATCGCTCCTTCGGGTGGGAGGTCTTCCGCATTGACGGCCACGACATGAGCGACGTGCTCGCCGGCCTGGAGCGCGCCGATGCCGTCCGCGGGAGACCGGCGCTGATAATCGCCGACACAATCAAGGGCAAGTGCGTGGACTATGCAGAGAATGTTGTCGCCTATCATGGCAAGATCCCGGCGGACCGAACCGGCGATGAGTCGCTCGACGCCGCGCTGATGTGCCTCGGCGTCGGCGACAGGTTCAGCAGCGAACGCGTGGATGATGTTCTCGCATTCGCCGAGAAATACGGTCGGCTTGCCGCGGAAGCGGCGGACGCCGAGGTGCCGCGCTTCGGGCGCGACTGGTGGTGGAACAGCGGCGACACGATGCAGGTGAAGATGGACGCGACGCGCAAGGGCTTCGGCGAGGGCATCGCCGGCGTCGGGGCGGACGAGCGCGTCATCGCCCACGGCGCGGACATCACCGGCTCGATCTGCATGGATCGCTTCTTCAAGCCCGACGGCACGAACAGTGATGCCGACCGCCTGCAGCGCTTCATCAGTTGCGGGATCGCGGAAGCCAACATGACCACTGTCGCAGCGGGCTTTGCGCTTGAGGGGCGCGTCCCGTTCATCGGCTCCTACGGCGTCTTCTCCACCGGGCGCAACTGGGACCAGCTTCGCACGACCGTGGGCTACTCGGGCCTTCCCGTGAAGGTCGCCGACGCACACGGTGGCGTCTCAGTCGGCCCCGATGGCGCCACACACCAGGCGCTGGAGGAGATCTCGCTCATCACCGCCATCCCCGGCTTCGTGATGTTCGTCCCGTGCGATTCCATCGAGACCGCGAAGGCGACCGTAGCGGCGGTTGAGGTAGACGCTCCGGTCGTCATTCGCTTTGCCCGCGAGGCGACGCCGATTGTCACGAAGGATGACGCGCCCTTCGAGGTCGGCGCGGCGAACGTGATCCGCTACCGCGGCGAGGCCGAGCAGTTCGTGGACGCCTTCGAGACCGTGCTGGCGCGCGACTACAACTCCGAGGACGAGGACCTCGCGATCGTCGCCTGCGGGCCGATGGTGCCCGAGGCGATGCGCGCGGCAGTGATCCTCAAGGAGGAGTTCGGTCTGGAGACGCGCGTGGTGAACGTGCATACCGTCAAGCCACTGGATGAGGCTGCCGTGGCCGCTGCGGCACGCGACACGGGCGTTGTGATCACTGCCGAGGAGCACCAGGTCGGTGGCATGGGCAACTTGATTGCCGGAGCCATCGGCCGCGCGGGCATCGAGCGCCCGGTGCGGATGGGCATGATCGGTGTCCAGGATCGCTTCGGCGAGTCCGGTCAGCCATGGGAGCTTGTGAAAGTGTTCGGCCTGACCGCCGAGCACATCGCGGAGAAGGCGCGCGAGCTTCTCGGCGAGTAAGATGGCGCAATTCGGCCCCCCGGTGTCCCGGGGGGCCGATCGAATCCGCGGCTTCAGTTGCGACTGCATCGGCCACTGAGAGGTGACCGTCGTGAACCGCGTCCTGCCGCTCCTCGCGTTGATGCTCCTTCCTGCCGTGGCCTCGGCGCAACTTATCCGCACCGGCGGGCTGGAGAACCTCGCGCTCAATGCCACGGTGACCGCCAGCACCTGCTCCGGCCCCGTTGACAGCAAGTACGGCCCTGCGCGAGCGGTTGATGGCGACTCAAACACGCGCTGGGCCTCCGCCGCCGATGCCCCACCTCCGCAGTGGCTGCAGATAGAGTTCGGCAACCCCGTCACCGTCAACGCGATCGTGCTGGAACAGACGGACCTCGACACGATCTACGCCAATGCGCGGGAGATTGAACTGGCGTTCTCCGACGGTAGCAGGGTCGAGCAGATTCTGCAGGATGATCCAGGCGGGCAGATAGTGCGCTTCGAGCCACGTCAGACGACCTCGCTGCGTGTCACGTTCCTCTCGGCGTATGAACTGAAGACCTACCTCGGGATCGACGAGGTCGCGGTCTTCGATGATCCCGACCAGGTGGTGAGGGCATTGATTCCGCCACGGCAGCGCTGGGAAAACCCCGATCTCACTCCGCGCGGCCGGGAGGTCCACCCGTGCGTGAACAAGACGCCCGCTGATGTCGAGCGCGCACGGCAGAACATGGAGCGCTACCCGTTCCTCGCCGACTACGTGCGGGAGGTGCAGGCGACGGCGGACGAGTGGCTCGCGCGATCGGACGACTGGATCCTTGAGATGCTGCCCGAAGCCGGCGCCGCGTTCGCCTACGGCTTCACCGGCTGCCCGATCTGCGGCGCGAAGTGGGGCACGTGGGGCGGCGCGCGCTGCTCGTGGGATCACCCGCGGCAGGTCACCTGCGCGAACGGGCATGTGCTGCCGGACGCCGATCACCCCGACCCGGGGACCGGCTACGTCGCCGCTGATGGTCGCACTCACTACTTCATCGGCTCGTGGAACGCGTGGGTGGTGGAAAAGCTGCAGTTCGACGCACTGCGGCCGCTCTGCCTGACCTACCTGCTCACCGGCGATGAGCGTTACGCGCAAAAGGCGGCGTTCATCCTCGACGCGATTGCGCAGATCTACCCGGAGTGTGACGCGGGCTCGTGGGACTACCCGTCGAACCCGCCCTCGGGCCGCCTCTGCCGCCCGTGGTATCAAGTCGCGCGGGTACTGATCCACTACGCGGACTTCTACGACGAAGTCTTCAACAGTCCTGCGCTCGATGAGCCGTCGCTGGTGGAGGGGATGAGCCGCCGCGCGAACATCGAGCAGAACCTCCTGCTCAACGGCGCCTGGTACTGCTATGAGCAGTCTCTCAAGGGCGGCCTGGCCAACGGAGAAGCTGACTACATTCGCGGCGCGCTGGCGGTGGGCTGCGTGCTGGGGATCGATCACTACGTTGACTGGGCGCTGGATGGACCCTACGGCATCCGCTCGATGATCGCCAACAACGCCGACCGCGACGGTCGCTACTTCGAGACCTCCATCAGCTACGCCCTCCACGCCCGCGACCTGTACATCACCTTCTCAGAGCCGATGATCAACTACCGCTCGGAGCGCTACCCGGAGGGCGTAGACCTCTACGCCGACCCGAAGTTCCTCTCGTTCTACTTCCTGCCGGGCGCGCTCTTTGACTGCGCCGGCCATTCGCCACGCTACGGCGATACCGGACCTGACCCTGACGCCGCATGGCCGCGCGATCCGGTCTACACGCCGCTGGACTACGAGTTCGCTGAGACCTGCTACGCCCGCACCGGCGGCGACACGCGCGAGACCTTCGCCTCGGCGCTGGCCTACCTTGCCGGGGAGCGTGGCGAAGACATTCGGGCCTCGATGCGCGACCGAGGGTGGCTGCTCTTCCACGGTGGCGACTTCCCTGCTGCCGCCGACACCGACGCGACCCGCGAGCGCATCGCCGCCACCGACTTCTTCGGGCAGAAGGGCATGGCGATCCTGCGTGCGGGCGAGGGGCGCGGTGCCCGGGCGGCACTGGTGCGCTACGGGCCCTCGCTCAACCACGGGCACTTCGACGACCTGAACCTGAACTACTACGCGCTGGGGCATGAGGTGACGTATGATCTCGGCTACGGCCTCGGCAGCACGCACACGCAGGTCGGCTGGGCAAAGCAGACGGCCTCGCACAACCTCGTGGTGGTGGATGAGCAGCGCCAGCACTGGGCGGGCTCGGGGGCGGGCGGCAGCCTGCTGATGGTCGCTGAGATGCCGGGCCTGCGTGTGCTGGAGGCCGAGGCGCGCGCGGCATACGCCTCCCAGGGCGTGGAGCAGTACCAGCGCCTCGTGGCGCTGGTAGGCGAGGGAGCGGGCAGCTACCTCGTGGACATCTTCCGCGTGGCTGGCGGCTCGCAGCACGACTACATGCTGCACTCGCTCGACGATGAGGTGGCCATCGAGGGCGTGGAGATGGGCGCAGTCGAGCCGGGGTCGCTGGCTGGGCCGGAGTATGAGTGGGGGCGGCTGCAGGGCAACGATGGCGACATGAAGGGGCACCCCAACCGCCCGTACTGGGGGCCGCCGCCGGGCAACGGCTACGGCTTCCTCGTGGATGTGCGGCGTGGCGAGGCACCGGGGCCGTGGAGCGCGACGTGGGAGATTGACGCGGGGCGGGAGGCGCGGTTGCGGGCGGTTGGCCTGCCGGAGCCGGGGACTGAGCTCATCACGGCCTGGGCGCCGGGCATCTACCCGCACCTGCCGCGCGCGGCCTACGTCTGCGCCCGGCGCACTGGCGATGACCTGCGCAGCAGCTACGTGACGGTGCTTGAGCCGATCGAGCGACCCGTCGCGGCCCTCTCAGTTGGAGCGCCCGAGTTGCTGAGCGGCGCACAGGTGACCGGGGGCATCACGAAGCTCGTCGGCGCCAACATCGCGCTCTTCCAGGCGAACGCGGCGGGAGATCGCATGACCTTCGCGATCGAGGTGCCGGAGACTGATCGCTACGTGGTCAGCGTCCGGCATTACCTCTCCCCCGCCTACGGGACCGCACGCCTGCTCCTTGACGGCGAGCCGCTGGGCGAGCCGTTCCGCGGCACCGCGGCGAACGTTGGGGCTGCGCCGCCGCTCGAGCTTGCAACGCTGGAGCTTCAGGCGGGTGCGCACGAAGTAGCGCTGGAGATGGTTGCGCCTCATGCCGAGGGCGGCAACTACTGGATGGGGCTGACTGACCTCGAGCTTCAGCCCGCCGACCAGGCCGCCGAACTGGCGGCGCGGGAGCGGATCGTGCAGGCTGAGCGAATTGACCTCGGCGAAGGCGCGGTCGGCGTACGCGTCACGGGCCGCGATGGCGTCGAGGACCTGATCCTTTCGGCGCCGGATGCGGATGTCCGCGACTGGGGCGAGGGGATCGTCTCCGCCGCGCGCTTCGCGCATCTGCGCTTCCGCGATGGGGCGCTGCTGTCGGCGAACGTCATCGGCGGCAGGAGCGTTGTGACGCCGCAGATGGACCTCGCGCTTGAGCAGGACGCGTGGCGAGGGACGGTCGTGGCGGTGGATGAGCAGGCGCGCGAGGTGGTGCTGGAGATGGAGGGCGCAGCACTTCCCGAGGGCGATGCGCTCCGCGGGGCCGCGATCTACATCGACAACCCCGGCTACTCGCGCAATAGCGCCTACCATGTCGAGCAGGTGACACGCGATGGCGAGCGGGTGCGCGTCCGCGTGCGCGAATCCACGTTCATCCTCGGCAAGGCGGTGGTGGATGGCCCGCCGGTGGATCGCGTGACTCTCACCAGCCTTGTCCCGCACCCGTACGCGCAGACGATGGCGCGGGCGGGATCGCCGCCTGAGACCGACTTCTTCCGGGGCAAGCTCTTCACGAACGCGGACGGCTCTGTCGCCACCACAGTGCGGACGGTCGGCAGCGGCCAGCCGATCAGCATCATCGTCGACTCAACCGCGGGCTTCGACGATGGCGACGTCTGCTACTATCACGACGTCCGCCCGGGCGACAGCGCGACGATCTTCACGCAGGTCTCGGTGCAGCGCGACCCCGGCGGCGCCTGGGTGGCGTCAGGTAATGCGCCGGCAAGCGTCAGCGGTCGCTGATCTCAGTCTTCGATCTCCAGCCGGTAGACGCGTGCGGCGAGCGGCTCGAACTCGTCCACGATCGCGCCCTCCATCACGCGCACCTGGTGGTCTCCGAACATCACTTCCGCCGCCGCGCGACACTGAACGCCGGGCGCTATCTGCGCGAGGTTGATCTGCGCTGAGACCGCCTCATCGCCGGGATTGGTCGCGATCACGAACAACTCATCACCGGCGCGTCGCGCGCTGGCATGCACGGCCGACTCACCCTCGCCGAAGACCGCCTCGCCGAGGTTCGGCGTGAGCAGCGCCGGCTCAAGCTCGATCAGCTCATCATTGACGAGCTTCATCTCCGCCCACAGCTCCGGGTTGTTGTCCGGGATGTACCAGTTCGGGTCGCGGAAGGAGTACCACAGCAAACCGCGCGCGCCATGCGCCAGCGCGAGATAGGTCATGCAGCGGTGCTGCTCGGGCGTCACGAGTGGCCCGCCTGACCACGGCCAGATCTGCCCGATGAAGTAGTGAACGTGGTCGGGGATGACATCCTGCGCATGCTCGAGTGTCTCGGCGATGCGCACGATGGGGCTGCGGCCGATCGGATAGACGTCGATCGAGACGATGTCCGTCTGAGGGGCGTAAAGCTCGTAGCTGCCGGGCACACAGAGGCAGGTGTAGGCAGGCCGCAGCGGGTCCTGAGTGCGGACGTAAAGATAGGCGTCGGCCATCGTCTCGAGGTCCGCGCGGCGGCCGTCCGGTTCATCCTGAATCCACCAGGCGAAGACCGAGTCATTGTCGATCACGCTCTGCATCGCCTCACGCCAGCGCTCGGTGTAGGGCGAGGCGGTCCAGTAGAGCGCGACGCCGGTCTTCAGGCCAGCGGCCTGCGCTGCGGGAACGTTGTCGTACCGAGTCTGCACGGCATTGAAGCCGTGGGATGCGACGAGCTCGAAGTCCTCCGGCTCCACATGATACAGGCCGCGGACGAAGAACGGTTCGCCGTTGACGAGCGTCGTCCCGTCTTCGGTGATGTATTCCGGCGCAGGTACAAACCACCAGTGGCCGCCGAACGAGGCAACTTCGGTGTCGCCCTGCATGAGGCGAGCCGACCAGGCATACTTGCCGTCCGGCAGGCGCTCGCCCGGACCGGCGGAGATGGAGCGCTCCGGTGACTCGGTGATCGTGCGACTCCACGCCGCATCTTCGGCGTCAACCGGGGTCGCCTGAAGCTCTACTCGCGCATTGTCCAGAGCGGCGAGGTCGGTGTAAAGCGTCAGGTCCACGGTCGGGACGGGATCGCGCTCGGCGCGCGAGACGCGGCCGCTGGAGACGCTCAGCACCGGGGACAGCAGATCCCCGGGCTTCTCCGCCACCCACGGGCTGACGTCGCCCGAGAGCACGAAGCTGAAGTCCTCGAACAGACCCGACTCGGCCTTCGCAATCACCAGCGCCCAGACGGCATCATCGGCACCCACCGGGACGTCCACAGTCACGGTGTCGCTCATCTTGCCGACTGTGCTCAGGGCTGCCGCCTCGCTTCCATCGGGTTGGAGCAGTCGCGCCTGCGCGGTCTCGCCTGTGCCCTGCCCGGTCAACTGGACGGTGAACTGCTTCGCGCCGGTGGGCACGAAGAGGAACGTCGGAGCGGCGCGGGTGACGCCGCTGAAGGGCTGCCCATCCGCGCCCGCGGGCATCAGCAGCTTCGCTCCCTCCGCAGCCAGCGTGAAGGCATTGCGCCCGGCGTTGACGTCGAGCGTGTGCGGACCAACCTGCGCGGCGCTGAAGCTGGCGGTTGCAGTCTCGCCCATGGCCGCCTCCGTGGTGGCAAGCTCCTCGCCATCGGGCCCCACGACACGCAGCTTCGCATTGTCCTCAAACTGCCCCACCTGAGCGCAGGAGACAGTGACGGTGACCTCGCCCGGCTCGGTCACGTAGAGCATGTACTGCTGCCCCCAGCGAAGGCGCGTCTGCCCCGGCTCAATGTCGGGTGCGGCATCGCTGCCCGGGGCGAAGAAGCCGCCCGGAAGTAGTTCCACGGCCGCGCTGGACACCATCGTCAACAGGAGTATCCCGAGCACACAAATGAAGCGCATTGCAGCCCACCCACCTCGGAAGCTTGATCTGTCGGTGCAGCACTCTTCGCCTTCAGGCTCAATTCTCCTGCGGGAGTGGCAGGAACTGAGTGGCCGGGACGGAAAAGGGGCGGCGGCAAGGAGATCTCACGCAGGAGGCGGCCCTGATGGCGATCGCGCTGGGCGTGTATGTTGACGGCGGGGGGCATGTCAGCGGGCACATGCAGGATGTAGCACTGCTGCCGGAGATCGAGCACGTGCTGATGACGGGCTCGGAGCAGGCGCGCGAGATCGCCGCCGCGATGGAGAAGGCTGAGTACGTGGATGACGTGGCGGCGGTCGTCGGCAACAGCAGTCTGCCCGCGGTGATGGTCCTGGCGAACACCCGCGACGCAGCGGAGGTGACGCTGGCGGCGGTGGAGGCCGGGCAGTGGGTCTACGCGGAGAAGCCCGGGGCGCGCGATGCCGCCGGCATGGAGGCGATAGCGGCGGCCTGCGCCCGCACCGGAGCGCACTTCACGCCCTGCTACGCGCGACGCACCTTCCCGGAGACGCGCGAGGTGAAGCGGTTGCTTGGCGCAGGCGCCATCGGCGAAGTGTGGTCATTCCAGGCGAACTGGATCGCGTCACAGGCTGCCTCGCGCGGGGTGGACTCGTGGTTCTTCTCACGCGAGATGGCCGGCGGGGGCATCCTGCACTGGCTCGGCTGCCACTGGATCGACCTGCTGAGCTTCGTGACCGGCAGGCGCGTGGAGGCCGTCGGCGCGATGCTCGCGACCGCTGAGGAGCGCATTGACGTGGAGGATGTCGCCTGCGTGACTCTGCGGCTTGAGGGTGGAGCGATCGGCACCATCCGCTGCGGATACCTGCTCGATCCGTTCGAGGGTTACGATGAGTATCAACTGATGACCGCGTGGGAGGGCTCGCGCGGGTCGCTGGCTCTCTTCCCCGGAAAGCCGACGAAGCTACGCCTGCGTACCCGCGCGGAGGGCTTCTGCGCGGCTGGCGAGACGCAGGAGATCGCGCTGTCGCACCAGCGCGCCGGCGGCTACGCACTCGGTCTGTTGCGCGGCTTCATCGAGGCGGTCGAGACCGGCGGCAGCCCACCGGTAACGGAAGATGACGCGCTGTACGTACTGCGCGTCATCAAGGCCGCGCATGAAGCCGCTCGCACCGGGCAGGAGCAGCGGCTCTGAGCGGTTCCTCAGATCTCGTCCGGGACATGCACGTCCGCGTTGTATTCCTGCAGCGTCCGCAGGTCGAGTTCCCCGCGCTGCAGGGCCTCGACACCAAGGACGGCCACGGAGGCGCCCACCACGGTTGTGATGCAGGGGACGCCGTGCTGGGCCGCGCTGGCGCGGATGCGGCGCTCGTCATCGCGCGGTTGCGGCCCCGAGGGTGTGTTGATGATAAGGTCGAGGCGCTGATTCTCGATCAAGTCGATCGCGTTCGACCCGCGACTGTCGCCGAGGCGATAGACTACCTCGGTCTTGATGCCGCTGCGGCGCAGCGCCCTCGCGGTTCCCTCGGTGGCGACGAGGTCGAAGCCAAGCGTCTCAAGGTGCTTGGCGAGGAAGATGGCGTCACGCTTGTCGCGGTTGCGCACGGAGATGAACACGCGGCCGCGCGTGGGCAGGCTCTGCCCCGCCGCGAGGGCGGCCTTGGCGAAGGCCGCGCCGAAGTTCCGGTCTATCCCCATCACCTCGCCAGTTGACTTCATCTCAGGCCCGAGGATCGTGTCCACGCCATGGAAGCGGCTGAAGGGGAACACGGGGTACTTCACCGCGAAGTGGTTGATCTCAACCTCTTCGGTGAAGCCGATCTCCTCCAGCTTCTCGCCCGCCATCACGCGCGCCGCGATCTTTGCCAGCGGCACACCGATCGCCTTGGAGACATAGGGCACGGTCCGCGAAGCGCGCGGGTTCGCCTCCAGCACGTAAACCTGCTCGTTGCGGATCGCGTACTGGATGTTCAGCAGGCCGACCACGTTCAGTTCGGCCGCGAGGCGCCGCGTCTGGTCCATCAGGCTCTCAACTTCCTCATCAGAGAGGCTGAAGGGCGGCAGGACGCAGGCGGAGTCGCCCGAATGCACCCCGGCCTCCTCGATGTGCTCCATCACCCCGCCGATGACGCAGCGTTCGCCGTCGCAGACCGCGTCCACGTCAATCTCGATGGCGTCCTCGAGGAACCGATCAACGAGAACCGGGTGTTCGGGCGAGGCCTCGACGGCGAGTTCCATGTAGCGCCGCAACTGCTCCTCGTCGTAGCAGATCTGCATCGCGCGCCCGCCGAGGACGAAGCTGGGGCGGACAACGACGGGATAGCCGATCTCGTTCGCAGCTTCAATCGCTGCCTCGGTCGAGGTGGCGGTGCCTGCCTGCGCCATCTGCAGCCCGAGGCGCTCGAGGGCCTGCTTGAAGGACTCGCGGTCCTCGGCGCGGGCAATGTCCGCAGGAGTGGTGCCGATGATCGGGACACCGTGCTGCGCGAGCCCCTCCGCGAGGTTCAGCGGAGTCTGGCCGCCGAACTGCACGATCACCCCGTGCGGCTTCTCCTTCTCGCAGATGTTCAGCACGTCCTCCAGCGTCAGCGGCTCGAAGTACAGCTTGTCGGAGGTATCGTAGTCGGTCGAAACCGTCTCGGGGTTGGTGTTGACGATGATGGCATCGTAGCCCTGTTCGCGCAGCGCCAGGGCGGCATGAACGCAGCAGTAGTCGAACTCGATCCCCTGGCCGATGCGGTTGGGGCCGCCGCCGAGGATGATGATGTTCTTGCGCTCGCTCTTGCGATGCTCATCCTCTTCCTCGTAGGTGAGGTAGAAGTAGGGCGTCTGCGCCTGGAACTCGGCGGCGCAGGTATCAACCAGCTTCACCACCGGCTGCACGTCAAGCTCGCGGCGAAGCTCGTGGACATCATGTTCGGTGACGCGCGCGAGGGTGGCGATCTGCCGGTCGGAGAAGCCGGCGCGCTTGTAGCGCATCATTTCGTCGCGAGTCATATCCTCGATGCCCTCGCTCCTGGCGTCCCCCGCGCCGATCCCCTGGGCCTGGGGCTTACCCGACCGCCATTCTGCAAGCTCATCCTGCATCTCGACGATCTCGCCGAGGTTGCGCAGGAACCACGGGTCGATCTTCGTGCGCTCGTATAGTTCATCCACGCTCGCACCCCGGCGGAAGGCGGCCCGCAGCTCAAAGAGGCGGTCCGGGTGCGGGACATGGATGAGCTCGAGCAGCTCGCGCAGCGACAGGTCTTCATAGCGCCCGCCGGCGCGATCCGCTCCCAGGCCAAAGCGGCCTATCTCCAGCGACCGGATCGCCTTCTGCAGGCTCTCCTTGAAGGTGCGGCCGATCGCCATCGCCTCGCCCACCGACTTCATGTGCGTGGTCAGACGCTCCTCAGCACCGGGGAACTTCTCGAAGGTCCAGCGCGGGATCTTCGTCACTACGTAGTCGATGGTGGGCTCGAAGCTCGCGGGCGTCTCTCGCGTGATATCGTTGGGCAACTCGTCGAGCGTATAGCCGACCGCAAGCTTGGCCGCGATCTTGGCGATGGGGAAGCCCGTGGCCTTGGAGGCGAGCGCCGAGGAGCGGCTCACGCGGGGGTTCATCTCGATCAGCACGACCTCGCCAGTGTCCGGGTGGACGGCGAACTGGATGTTGCTGCCGCCGGTATCCACGCCGACTTCACGGATGCATTTGATCGACATGTCGCGCAGCCGCTGATACTCAGGCTGGCTGAGCGTCTGCGTCGGAGCCACGGTGATCGAGTCGCCGGTGTGCACACCCATCGGGTCGAAGTTCTCTATCGCGCAGATGACCACCACGTTGTCGGCGGTGTCGCGCATGACCTCGTACTCGATCTCCTTCCAGCCCACGACCGACTGCTCGATGAGCACCTCGTTCATCGGGCTGGCATCGATCCCCCGAAGCACCGCCTCCTCGATCTCGTCGGGAGTGTTGATCTGACCCCCGCCGATGCCACCGAGGGTGGCTGAGGGGCGAACGACGACCGGCAGGCCGATGCGCTTGATGATCTTGCGCGCCTCGCGCAGGTCGGTGGCGGTCGCGCTGTCGGGCATCGGCAGGCCTGCCGCGGCCATCACGTCCTTAAAAAGCTCGCGGTCCTCGGCCTTCTTGATCGCCTTGCGAGTCGCGCCGATCAGCTCAACGTTGTAGCGCGAGAGCGTGCCGCTCTCCGAGAGAGCGAGGGCGGCGTTGAGGCCGGTCTGGCCGCCGAGAGTGGGCAGCAGCGCGTCGGGCCGTTCTCGCTCGATGATGGCCGCGATCGTGGGCACTGTGAGGGGCTCGACGTAGGTGCGGTCCGCCATCTCCGGGTCGGTCATGATGGTGGCCGGGTTGGAGTTGACCAGCGCCACCTCATAGCCCTCCTCCGTGAGGGCCTTGCAGGCCTGGGTCCCGGAGTAGTCGAACTCGCACGCCTGCCCGATGACGATCGGGCCGGAGCCGATGATCAGGATCTTATGCAGGTCGTCGCGCCTGGGCATGCGTCCTCCCGTTTCATTGCACTGGATTGCGCGTCAATACTGTTTCATGACACCCGGCCGGCACGGTCGGCGGCCGCGGAGTGCCGCGGGCCACGAAAAAGCCCGCCCGAAGGCGGGCCATGCTCAACGCCGAGCGCTGCCGATTTCTTTCATGCGATCGATGAACGTATCGAAAAGGTAGTGCGAGTCGTGCGGTCCAGGGCCCGCCTCGGGATGGTACTGGACGGAGATGATCGGCAGCTCCTTGTGCCGCAGGCCCTCCAGGGAGCCGTCGTTGAGGTTCACATGCGTCACCTCAACATCATCGGGCAGCGAGTCAGGCTCGACACAGTAGCCGTGATTCTGTGTCGTGATCTCCACCGCGCCGGTCTCAAGGCGCTTCACCGGATGGTTGCAGCCACGGTGTCCGTACTTGAGCTTGTAGGTGGTGCCGCCGAAGGCGTGGCCAAGGAGCTGCTGCCCCAGGCAGATGCCGAACATCGGCATCTCAGGCGACATCAGCTCGCGCACCGCGTCAATCACGTAGCCGAGGTCCGCCGGATCGCCAGGTCCGTTGGAGATGACGATGCCATCGGGCTGCCAGCGACGTATCTCCTCCACACTGGTGGTGCAGGGCGCTACTATGACCTCGCAGCGCCGGCGCACGAGGTGCCGGAGCGTGTTCTGCTTGATGCCGCAGTCAATCACCACCACGCGGAAGCCGAACCACTGCTCATCTGCCTCAAGATACCCGACGGGCGACACGCCCGCGCCCCCGTAGGGCATGAACGCGCGGGGGAAGTCGCCCGAGGGCTCGTCTATGTAGCCGTGGAGGCCCCAGCGCCGAGGGGCGTCATGGACGACCTCCTGCACCAGGTCCCTGCCCGAGAGCGGCGGAAGCTCAGCCGCCCGCCGCACAAGCGACTGAGGATCGAGGTCAACCGTCGAGATGATCCCCATCTTCCAGCCATGATCGCGCAGGTGTGAGGTCAACTTGCGTGTGTCAATGTCGCTGATCCCGACTATGTTGTTCTCAGCGAGGAAGGCACCAACGCTCATTGTGGAGCGCCAGTTGGAGGGCACATCGTTGTACTCACGAACGACAAAGCCCTCAACCCACGGACGCCACGACTCCATGTCGCCGGGGTTAATCCCATAGTTGCCGATCTCCGGATAGGTCATCGTGACGATCTGTCCGCGGTAGGACGGGTCGGTGAGGACCTCCTGATAGCCGACCATACCGGTGTTGAAACAGATCTCTCCGAACGCCTCGCCCTGCGCGCCGAAGTTGCAGCCGTGAAAAATCGTGCCGTCCGCCAACGCCAATACGGCGGGCCGCCTGCTCTCGGACATGTATTCACCTCAAAAGAGATCCGGGTCGCGCGGTACGCGCATTGTGCCCCGTCAGTTGAGTATGCCACAAAAGCGGGCACGATGCAATATGCGCGGCGGAGAAGCGTCCCTAATCCGGACCGGGCGAGTCATCCACTGACAGCCCGAACCCATGATCTGCAGATCTGAGCGGAACACCTGGCAAGGAAGGAGAGTCTAAGGAGATGCGAACCTACCATCGGTCGCCAACGGGCAGGCCGCAGAAGGACAGTGATATCGTGTCGAGGACAACGGTTGCAGTGTGCATCGCAGCAATGATCGCGACCACCGGGGCAGCCCTGGCGCAGGAATTCAGCAACATCGTGATTGCCGGGGAAGTAGTGGCCCGCATCCGCACCGCAGGACCTTACGGTACCGTTTATCTTCGCCAGGCGAAGATCGACCAGGCCATCGTTGAAGCGATGAGCAGCGAGATAGACAACATCTTCAACCGCGCCACCGATGGCCCCAACCTCTCCGTAGCCCGAGTGGACGGGCTGTGGACACTGAGCATCGGTAACGTTCGCCTGATTCAGGCTCATCCCCAGGACGCAACCGGCGGCGCCAGCACCCAGGACGTCATCATGCAGTGGAAGGAGAACTTCTTCCGCCAACTGCCCAAAGGCGTATCGCCTATGAAGGTTCCCCAGTGGTGGCGAGACGCGCATCCGGACGCACAGGTCCAGATCCAGGCACGCGCCCACGGCATGCCGGACGAGGACCTTCCGCTGGTGCGCGAGGTCGCCGAAATCCTGCACGAGGGCAGGAACATGTCCGAGGCAGACTTCGCGCGACTTTCGCCGAACATGGAGCGCCTGTTGATCGAGCAGATCTGGGACTACCGCAACCCCGGTTGCGGCCCTGCACCGTTGGAGAGCCATCCGCGCGTGCGCGGTGCACTGCTGCGGGCACGAGGCCTCGATGAGGCCGCGTACCGTGCCGACAGGTGGTGGGCTGCCGGGTTCACCATCACGAAGCTGCGCGAAGCCCTTAATATGCCTGCCGGAGTGGGCCCGGTCCCCGAGCAGCGCGATCTGCCCGATTTTGAGGCAATCCCTGAGCCGCCGGTAGAACCAGTGACGCCGCCGGTCGCTCCCGACACGACACCACCGACACCTCCGGTGGAGCCGCCGGCCCCACGGCCGGAGGATCTGCTTGAGCAGGTTTCCATTGGTACCGGTCTGGGGCCGGATAATTCGCTCCTCAACGTGGGGCAGCAGTTCGACGCCGAGGTCGCCCAGATAATGGTCTACCTGAAGGTTGCGGACGCGCCGCAGAATACCATCATCAGTGTGGCGCTGCACCAGGGCGAGAACATCATGGCGCGCCGGCTTGTCCGAGTGAGCGGCAACCAGCCCTTCGCGGTGACCTTCTATCCTGGCGGGACGAGTTTCCCCAGCGCCGATTATCAGTGCAGAGTGACGATAAACGGTGAGGAAGTCCGCAGCATCCCGTTCCGCGTGCGACCAGGAACTACATCCGTGCTGGAGGGTTAGGCGAGCCGAGCGCGAAGGGTATAATGGTGGTGGTTACTTCGGAGGGGAGGTAGAGCCCATGCCCGACAAGCTCGACGCACTGCGTCACCTGCTGGCGGCGTCTCGCTACGGCGCCACAGATCATCGCGCCAAAGTGGCGCTCGACCATCTCGACGCCCGCGCGGTTGCCGGCTGGCTTTACTGGAAGCTCTCGCAGAGGCAGATAAGTGAGGTCGAACCAGGCGACATCCGCCGAATCCAGGTGATCGGCGACGAGAACGCACTCCTGATCACCGGGGAGAACGCCGCTCTCGATCGGCTGCAGGTGTTAATCGAGAGCCTCGACGTCCCGCATGCCGCCACGATCTCGCTGACCTGCATCTCCGTGGAGACCACCCAGCCCCACCGCCTGCTCTGTCAGCCACGGGCGCCGAACGTCATTGAACGACCGAACGGCACACAGTTCGACCCGGCAGCGGCCGAGGTGGATGTCGCTAAGCTCTGCCCCGTTGCGCCCGATTACGCCGACGAGTGCATCACCGTCATCAACCCCTACGTTGACACCGATGAGCTGGATGCAATGATAGCCGAGGGCGTGGCGGAGATGCCGTGGGAGCCGCGTCTTGCCGAGCGCAAGGGCCTTGGTGGCGCGGTCACCTTCCAGTGCGAGCACACGATGCCATCAGGCCGCCCGGGATTGCGCCTCGGAGCGCTGATGGGCACCACGGGGCTCATCACCGTGCAGGTGAGTCTGCGCTGCGCAGGCGAAGGTGCTCCGGAAGCTTCGGCGACAGTGCAGTATGTCGCGTTCCCCGGCCAGACGGTGGCTATCGGCGTGATACCGCAGCGAGGCGCGATAGAGAAGATGACGGTGCTGCTGGTTACCGCCGACACGATTGACCGCGGCGCCAGAGAGCGCGCGCATCGAGGGGCGGAGGCCTATGCCGGTCGTCTGCACCGGACGCCCGTGCCGCAGAGAGGCTGATCGTTCGGTGCGGCCATCTGTCACTATAGCTGCTGCTCGGCGTAGCGGTTGAGCGCCAGGGAGATCGCGCCGCACACCACGAACACGGCGCCAAAGACGCCGAAGGTGGCCGCAACGTCATCAACTCCCATGCCCAGCAGCCCCCCGGCCACCGTAGCGACTACCACGCCGAGGTCGCGCCAGGTGAACATTGCCCCGTAACTCAACGGGCGCCGCTTCTGATCGGCCGAAACGCCGATGACAGCCGAACTGACCACCGGCACGGCGCCATTGAGCAGGCCCAGCATCAGCGCAGTGACCGCCAGCCCCGCGGGGTGAGCCCACATCAGCGGCACGAACATTCCGAGCGCCCCGCCGAAGAAGCTGACGGCGAGCACCGTCCCGTGACTGAGACGCTCGCTGAGAAGCCCGGAGGCGAAGCTCAGGACGAAGCGGGCGAAGGGGTAAAAGAACGCGGTGATCCACAGCCACTGCGCTCCGTGCGCCCCCTCGACGTAGTCGGTGAAGCTGCCGAGGACGAAGCCGAAAGCCAGTGATGCCGCAAAGAGCAGGAAGGCCGCGATACGCGCCTTCGTCCGCGACATGATCTCCATCAGCGCGCTCCACGTTGGAAGCTCCGGGAGCGGCTCGGGTAGCCGTGGCAGCCAGAGCATGATCGCATATCCGATCACCGTGAGGAGCGTCGCCGCCGCGTATACCAGCCACGGCATCTCGACGCTCTGGCCGAAGCCGAAGATGGCGCCGAGAACGATCACGCCGAGGGCCCAGCCGGCATGTGTGGCGCCGTAGAGGATGCCCATGCCCGTGCCATGCTTCTTCGCCTCGTCGGCGAGCGAGAGCATCTGCATGGTGGTGCCCATCCACATGGCGGCGCCGCCCCAGCCCCAGACCGCGGCGGCTGCAAGCGCCAGCGGATAGCTGGGCACGAAGTAGACCACCAGCATCGCTATCGGGAACAGGACGTACGTGGCGGCGCCGACGATCGAGCACTTCCACTGCGGCCAGTTGCGCAGCAGGTAGACGTTGCCGAGCCGGAAGACGGTCATCGAGAAGTAGACCATCGCGATGACGATCTGCCGCTGGAGGCGGCTCCAGTCGGTGAAAGCGCCCATGTACGGCATCAGAAAAGCCTGTTGCGCCCCGGCACCGAGGAATATGAAGAAGAACGTGCTCGAAAGCAGCAGGACATGCGCTCGCGTGCTCAGACCTCCGCTGCTGGTGGCGACTTGCTGCTCCTGCACCGAATTCATTGTCTGTTCCTCATCCATGATTGCATGACCACCACGCCCCCCGCTTCGCAGCGAGGGGCGCAGTCACCCGGTTGTCGCCTGCTTTCCTGCGCTACTCGAAGACGATCCAGCCCCGGCCGGCCGGGTCTGCGTGTGCCCTGATGGATGCGAACCACGCGGAGATCTCCGCCTCCGGCCCCTGCACGTTGCGAATGAAGTTCATCGTTGTCAGTTCCTGCTGCTGCGGATCGACACCCAGCGCGTCAAGCGGCAGCCGTAGCTCGGCCGTCCACTTGCCGTCCTGCACCTTCGCCGACCAGTCGGCGTCGAAGTTGTGTGCGAGCGCCTCGGCGTAGGTCTGATCCTCAGTCCGCCGCCACTGGTCGAAGAACGCGCCCGCGGCGTTGATGATGAACTGCGCATACTCGTAGTCGCCCCTGCGCGGGTTGATGAATATCTCCACCGAGTCGTCCTTCCACGCTGAACCGTCACGCGGAGCAGCCCGCGTCACGAGCGAAGAAGTATCCTGCTCGCACTCAAGCGCCACGTAGAGGCTCGTGCCGTCATGCGCCAGCCGCACCCGCGTTGCATGATCGGCAAGCCCGGTCTCTCCCCACAGAATGAAGTCGGTGAGGACATCGGTGCGCGCCCACATCTCCTCGTCGAGTTCTCCGTCAATCGTCGGCGGACTCTGCACGCGAATCGCAGTCCCAACCTTGGTGGCGATGGCCCTGACCTGCTCCACGATCCTCTGATACTGAGGATCATCGCTCTCGCCAAAGAGGCTGGTGATCTCGCGGTCTATGTTCGCGCGCAGTGCCGCGGCGTCGATCCTCCCGCCCTCGCGCGCGGCCTCGATCTGCATGCTCGTGACCTGCGCGGCGGCCCAGCGCATGGAGTTCGTGATACCCGCGCTCTTGAGCGGCGCTATCCAACTCGGCTTCGGTGGATAGAACGCGATCGGGTCGTCGCCGACCTTCTCAGCCATGTAGGCGTCAACATCCATCGTGCTCATCTTGTGCGCCATCTCGCGCATCGCCGCAGCCACCTCGGAGACCGGCGCGTCGGCGGAGATCAGCGCCTCGATGCCATCCCCGGCCCAGTAGTTGCTCGACAGCAGCACCGTCACGTCCCAGGTCTTGCGGAAGAACTCGATGCGATCGCGAACAATCTCCTCCTGCGCCAGCGCGGCCGCCTCATCGAGATAGCCCGTCGCCTCGGCCATGGTCTCCGGCGGGAAGATCTGGAACTGCCGCGGGTCGGCTGCAAGGCGATACGCCCATCGGCCCTGTCCGAAGTTGTTCTCACGCCACGCTCGCTCAAGCAGCGCGAAGTAGCGCTTCATCGGCTCGGCCGCGGTGCGAAACATCCGCTCGTTCCAGTCATCAGTGAGCGCATCTATGTCAACTTCCGGGTCCCACAGGATGCGCGACATCACGTAGAGCTTGTGCCCGTC
>LSQX01348103.1_pt1 | contig 53960 bp, 42 predicted proteins | sample 654561 | NCBI WGS metagenome assembly LSQX01 (sample SAMN04489861, study PRJNA283612) | anaerobic digester metagenome | isolation source: 4 biogas reactors fed with cattle manure at either 37C or 55C with and... | place: Denmark: Kongens Lyngby | collected 2014 | reverse complement strand
CTACTATTCCTGAAGACCTTACAGTAGAATGTGACGGAGAAGGTAATGAGGCTGCATTGAATTCTTGGCTTGCTAATGTCGAAGCAACCGATGTTTGTGGTACTGTAACCATTACAAATGATTTCACAGTATTTAACAATACCTGTGGGGCAGCCGGAAGTGTAACTGTTACCTGGACAGCTAAAGATGCCTGTGGCAACACGACGACAACCTTCGCGACCTTCACCATTGAAGATACTGAAGCACCAACTCTTAAGCCTGGTAAAACTTGTGCGAGTCTGAACCAAATTATTGGTACTTGCCCGGCTGATCTTCTTGGTTTTGATGCCAACTCGATTGCGACGGATGTAGCCGATCTTTATCAGGATGTTTGTGGTGCAGTTAGCGCTACACTTATTTATACAGATATTACAGATGATGATTGTACTCCGGTGGCAACATATACCTTTAAGATTGAAGACGAATGTGGTAATTTTGTTACCTGTGACGTTACCTACACTATTGAAAGGCAGGATTTTGTAATGCCTGAAGACGATGGTAGTACTATTGAATGTGCTGATGATCTGTTTGAACCGGTACTACCGGAAGTTTATGATTATTGCGGTGTTCTTATCGAGGATATTACAGGTCCGGAACTTATAGGCGAAATACCCGAATGTGAAGGTACTGTTACTATAGTTTATACATATACTGATTGTGCCGGCTTTAGTCACGACTGGAAATATACATTTACCATAGAACGTTCCACACCACCACATCAGGTTGGTACGGTTACAAATAGCGCAACTATTGCATGTGCTGCTGAGGCAATTGCTCCTCATCTGAATATAAAGAATTATTCTGAAAGTTTTGAAAATTTCATGCATAGTGGCTCACAATATCTGTCTGGTAGTTTTGATGGAGATGAAGGTTTTGATTGGATCTATAACGAGAGCCGTAATCAGGAAACATACGGAATAGATGGAAAAGGTCTTATGCTTAGAAATGGACGAGATAGTTATCTTGAATCAGAGCCTATTCCTGATGGTATAGGCAACTTTAGTGTCCAGATGCGTAAAGCATTTACAGGTGCTACTCCCCGACAGCTTGAACTTTGGATCAATAATGAACTTATTGCAAGTTCGGATATTTTTGGTGCTTTTACTGGAGAAAGTGATGAGATCTTTGATTTCATTGTTGATAACATTAATATTCCTGGTGAAATTGTTATAATGATAAAGCCAGCGGGCAATACTGGTACTCAACAGCAAATTACAATTGATAACATCAGTTGGACTTCTTATTCACTACCAATTGTTCAGGATATTTGTGGTGGCAGGGTTGAAGACTGGACAGTATCAGACCCGGGCGGCACCTACACCGATTGTGATGGTACTATTGTTTATACATATACTTTCACTGATTGTGCTGGCTTGGACTTTAACTGGGATTACACCTACACTATTGAAAGGCAGGATTTTGTAATGCCTGAAGACGATGGTAGTACTATTGAATGTGCTGATGATTTGTTTGAACCGGTACTACCGGAAGTTTATGATTATTGTGGTGTTCTTATCGAGGATGTTACAGGTCCGGAGCTTGTAGGTGAAATACCAGAATGTGAGGGAACTGTAACTTTAGTATATACATATACCGATTGTGCCGGCTTTAGTCACGACTGGAAATATACATTTACCATAGAACGTTCCACACCACCATATCAGGTTGGTACGGTTACAAATAGCGCAACTATTGCATGTGCTGCTGAGGCAATTGCTCCTCATCTGAATATAAAGAATTATTCTGAAAGTTTTGATAATTTCGTGCATAGTGGCTCACAATATCTGCCTGGTAGTTTTGAAGGAGATGAAGGTTTTGAATGGATCTATAACGAGTGCCGTAATCAGGAAACATACGGAATAGATGGAAAAGGCCTTATGCTTAGAAATGGAAGAGATAGTTACCTTGAATCAGAGCCTATTCCTGATGGTATAGGAAACTTTAGTGTTCAGATGCGTAAGGCATTCTCCGGATCTACAACACGACAGCTTGAACTTTGGATAAATAATGAATATGTTGCAAGCTCTATTGAATTCGGTGGTTTTAGTGGTGAAAGTGATGATATTTTTGATTTTGTTGTTGATGATATTAATATTCCTGGTGCAGTTGTAATAAAGATAAAGCCTTCGGGCACTACTGGTACACAACAGCAAATAACAATTGATAACATTACCTGGACTTCTTATTCACTACCGATTGTTCAGGATGTTTGCGGTAATAAACTTGATTGGTCTGATGTAAGTGATATTTCAGATTATGATGGTTGCTCCGGTATTATAACTTATACATATACCTATAAAGATTGTGCTGAACTTGAGTACTTATGGTCATTTACATATAATTTAAATGATGATCAGGCACCTGTATTGATTGGAGCAGTTCCTGAAGGTGAAACAGATATGAATTTATGTTTTGCTGATATTCCTGCCGGACCTGAATTAGGAGAAATTGTAGCACTGTATGAAGATAATTGCGGTGGTACAGTCACTGTAACAAAATCAGCAGATCTAGATTTAATAGGAATGGATTGTAGTTGGGTTGTCACGTACACCTATACTGCTTCAGATGAATGTGGAAACACTGCTGCACCACTTGTAATTGTATATAGTGGTGGTGATACTGAAAAGCCTGTTTGGGATCAGACAATGCCTGTTGATATTACTGTTTCCTGCGATGATGTTCCTGTTATTCCGATAATTACAGCTTCAGATAATTGTGATGATGATGTTTATGTATCCTTTGACGAAACAAGAGAAGATGGTGCTTGTGCTTATAATTATACGCTCACTCGTACCTGGGAAGCTGAAGATAATTGCGGAAATAAAATTAGCCATGTACAGGTTATTACGGTTCTGGATACTGAAGCACCAATCCCTGCAGGTCCATTGCCTACTGGTGAAACAGACATGAATTTATGTTTTGCTGATATTCCTAATGGACCTACTGCTGATGATATTGCTGAATTATTTGTAGACAACTGCAGTGAGGTAGTTGTTATTAAATCCGACGAATATGATGGAGATGATTGTAGCTGGATTGTTACTTACACCTATACAGTTTCAGATGAGTGCGGAAACGCTGCTGAACCTGTTGTAATTGTATATAGCGGTGGTGATACTGAAGCTCCTGAGCTTGTCGGAACCTTACCAGGAGAAGTAGGTATGATGTCTTGTGTTATAGCAATACCTGAGCCAACAATAAATAAGATTGCTGAACAGTTTATTGATAATTGCGGTAATGTTAATGTTGTGAAATCAGATGAACAGTTTATCGGTGATACATGTGGCTGGGCTGTAACCTATACTTTTACCGTTAGTGACGATTGTGGCAATTATACTGATCCTGTGGTTATCTCATTTTCAGGTAGCTATCCTCTTCCAGTATTGAAAGATGAAGAGGTGGATTGTTCAAGCCTGAATAAACTCAATTTAAACTGGGATGTTGGTTATGCTGAACAATTTCAGCCTGCATCCTTAGAAGAACAGGTAGGAGATCTGTATCTTGATCCATGTGGTGGTACAGTTACAGCTACACATATACATACAGAGAAGGATCATTATAACAGCTCAGGACCGGTTCAGTGGAACTTCTATTATACATACAGAATTGTGAATTCCTGTGGTGATTTCGTTGATTGCACTGTGCATTATAGTGGTTCGCCTACAAATGTTCCTCCTACTATAACTATTGATGATAAAATAGTTGAAAGTGGTCAGGAAATGTGTTTTGGCGCAACTGAAACTATTGAAATCTCAAATCTTACGGTAGAGGCAGGAGGAGTTATCACATTGATAGCCGGTCAGTCAATAAAAATGTTGCCGGGTGTTGTAGTTATGCCGGGTGGTTATCTGCATGCATACATCAGTGATACTTATTGTGAAAATCCGACTCCATTGATTGTAGCTAAGGCCACGGAAGATACACCATCAGAAATTTCTGCTGAAATACCTGAAGAATATGCACTCTTCAATGTATATCCTAACCCCACTCATGGTTCATTTACCCTTGATGTTTATGATTTTGATAGTGATCTGACTATTGAAATTTATAATATGGTTGGAACCAGGATTCTGAGTAAGGAAGTTTCTGGATTCAGCAAGTATACTTTTGACCTTTCAACACAGCCTAATGGTATTTATATCATCAGAATGTTAAAAGACAATGAATCAGCATTCAGACGTATTATTAAACAATAACGTCGCTGCTGATTATTAGTTCTTATTCCCAAAAGCTCTATCTGTATCTTCGCAGATAGAGCTTTTTATTTGGCTACAAAGCATGAATATAACCAGCGGTGTATTGGTAATTAAGCCTAAGTATAACTACAGTATTCAAAATATATAACTTTGGGTGGTTCAACAGTAGGAAAATGTTATAGTTCTTCTTAACAAGTTTTCGTGACCGGTGTTTTAATTATATGTATGATCATTTATTAAATATTTTAAAAACAATAAAATGATAAGAATCTTTACATTTCCGCTACTAATCATTTTTCTATGTACCGGCAGTCTTTCATCTAAAGCCGCTACTGCTACTATCGCTCACCATAATGAACATCCGGGGCAGGTACTCATTCCTGTAACAGTTAGTGATTTTACTAATATTACTACAATAACTATGTCGTTTTCATACGATTCCACAGTTTTGGTTTATACCGGATATCAAAACTTTGCTTTATCAGGAAGTCTGGTTGTTGCTTCTTCTACTGTTAGCGGTAATAATCTGAAAAAGGTTACTATTTCATGGTTTGGCAATAAGCAAACTATTAATGGTACCCTGATAAATATAAAATTCAATTATATAGGCGCTCACTCTGATCTTGATTATACATATGTTGAGGTTACAAACCAAAACTATAATCCTATTAATGTTACAACTAATAATGGAAGTATCTCGCCTCCTGTTGAGATAATCCTGGGTGAGTTGAATAACCATTTACCCGGTGAGGCGTTAATTCCAATTGATGTTGACTTTTCCATGATTTATTCAGGAGTACAGATATTTCAGTTTTTTTTGGAATATGACAGCGATATGTTGGAGTTTAATGAAGTTGAGAACAGTTATTATTCTGAAATACAATATTCCATCCCTTCTGCTGGTCAGATCCTTATTTCCTGGAGCGGAAGCGCAACACAATATAACGGTAAACTTCTTGACCTTAATTTTACTTATAAAAGCGGATATTCTCTGCTTTCTTTTAAAGAAACTTCATGTTTTGTTAAGAAAACCATAAATAGCAGTTTGCCTGTTTCCTATACTGATGGTTATATTGACGGTCCTGAGATTTCTTTATCATTGAGTACTCTGGTTGCTGAACCTGACACACTAAATATATGCTCCCATTCTTTGATAACATTACAGTTAAAAGATGAAACAGGTATGAATTTTCCGGTTTGCGTTGATAATATTATCATAGAAAGCGATTTTGGTCATTTATCAGAGCTAACAGCGCATGATAATGGCTTGTATACTACTTTATTATCTCCTGAGATACCATATAATGATGGATATGCAATTATAAAAGCCAGATACTACGATAAATATTTTGATCAGGAAACAGAAGTTCTCTTTCTTTCCGAACCTGAGATAGTTTTCCCGGATAATATTCAGGCTTTTAACGATGAAGGACTTTGTGGAGCGGAAATTGATATTTCCATACCCTTTACCGGGAGTCCAACCCCTGTTTTTACATTTACTGTTGATGATTTAATAATTGAATTTCCGTATTTTTTCCCCGCTGGAACCAATCTGGTTCTGGTTGAGGCTGATTATCAATGTGGTGTGGTAACTAACAGTTTCGCAGTGCAGGTAATTGATAATGAAGCGCCTCAGGCGCCCTCAAATGTAAATTATATTGTCAATTGCGTCTCGGAAGCTATACAGCCTGAATCTCTTTTTGCATCCGATAACTGCGATGGTCAGGTTCAGGGTATTTTGCTGTATGTAATTGATGAACCTGATCCAATAATATGCTCAGGACAAAGGACTTTTGTTTTTTCCTATACTGATGCTTCTAACAATACTTCGTCTTCGACCTATAGTTACACCATCCTGCCAACTACTGGACCTGAATTGATTGATCCTGAAGAAGATTGCAGCAGCCTTAACCTTTCAGAGCTTGAGTGGAATCTTACTCAAACTTATGAGTTTGATGCCAATAGTTTAACTGATGATGTTGCAGCACTTTATACTGACAATTGCAATGGCTCGGTTATAGTTGTGTTCACAGGGGGAATCCCGGATGAAAACAATAGCGATGAATCCTGGATAATGAACTATGAATTCACTATCACTGATATTTGTGATAATTCCATTATCTGCTGTGTTACTTACAGTGGCGGAGTTCAATCCGAAGTTCCTGAAGAAATTGACTTGCCGGAGTGGGTTGTTGAAACTGGCGATGACTTATGTTTTGGTGCAACAGAAACTATTGTAATTCAGCATGGATTGACAGTTACAGGTGGAAGCATTAATCTTGTTGCCGGAAAATCTATCAGACTTTTACCTGATATTGATGTCCAAAGCGGAGCTTATTTGCATGCTTATATCAGCGATACCTATTGTGAAAATCCCACACCTTTAGTAGTAGCTAAGGAAATAAGTGACGGACAGTTGTCTGAATCAGAGTGCCTTGCACCAATCAATGAATTGTTTGTTGCGTACCCCAATCCTACTTCCGGAGCTTTTGTAGTAAAATTGAATGGTGAAGATATTAATTCGGATATTGAAATTTTCAGTCTTACTGGTCAAAGAATATTAAAGCATCAAGTTAAAGAAACAACAGTGCGTTTTGATCTTAAAGATTATCCGAACGGGATTTATATTATACGTGTGATCAATGGCACATCAACAGGTACTGCCAGGATCGTAAAGCAATAATAAAATGAAATAAGGAAAGAGGCTAATTGATAGTCAGCTCATTATCAATTAGCCTCTTATTATATTGCTGGATAAATGCCTTAAGCATGGTTTCCATTTCAACACCTTTGCTGCCTAAAATCCCAATATCATCGTTAAGAAGCAAAGGATCAGTAACAAAATCATAGGCATTGGTAATTTTCTCACTATCAAAATAGATAAGGTATTTATCCATGGTCATCAGGTAATATGAATTGAAATACTGCAAAGTATAAGCAGTAGTGGTTGTGTCAAACAGATTTCGTCCAAAAGCTATAAAAGGCTGATCATATTCCATGTATCCGAGAACAGAAGGCATAATATCAATTTGCTGAGCAACCTCTTCATGAACTCCTGCAAGGCTGTTGTCGGCTTTGTAAAAGAATAGCGGCACAGCAAAAGCGCCAAGATTGGTCTGATACTCCGGAATAAATGTTCTGTTTGGATGATCGGCAGTAAAAACAAATAAAGTGTTCTCAAACCAATCAGTTTTACTGATAGTTTCGAAAAACCTTCTGAATGCATAATCAGTATATCCAGCACATTCATGCATTGGATGTATGCCTTTGGGAAATACATTTTTATATCGCTGCGGCAGATTATAAGGATGATGCGAGGTGGTAGTAAAAATTGCAGTACAAAATGGTTGCGGAAATTCATTTATTTTCTCAGCCCAGAACTGCAGGAATTCTTCATCCCATATCCCCCAATAACCGTCAAAGTCACTTTTATTGCCATATTCGCTCATACCATAATATTCCTTAAAACCTGCGATATTAGTGAAAGCAAGAAATCCCATTGACCCGTTTGGTGCTCCGTGAAAAAATGAAGTGTGATAGCCTTTTTGCTCTAAAAGTGAGCCTATACTGTTTATCCGGTTCGAAGCATATTTTGTGAGCACATAAGGTTCAACCATCATTGGAATAGAAGAAAGCACCGAAGGTAAAACATCAATTGATTTTCTGCCATTCGAAAATGAATATCTGAACATCAGGCTTTTATCAATGATTGAATCAAGAAAAGGAGTGTATCCCGTATAGTCTCCGCTTTCAATCAAATGTTGGTTATACCTGCTTATATATTCGCGCCCCATGCTTTCAATTATAATTATAACTACATTCATGTGTTTGAACTGATTTTCAGTGGCAGGTATATGAACCGGATTGAATGCAAGTTCCAGGTCTTCGTTATTTTCAAAATATTTCTTGTATTCAAGTGTTTTCTTGCCAATGGTTCGGTAAACTGCGAAAGGAGTATTCAATACAATAGCAATTTCGTTTGGATTGTCAACAAACTGACCTGCATTGCTTAAAGTTATTGGACGGGTACTGTGCCGAAAACCACCACGAAGACCAGCAACAATAAATACACTGAATATTGCAAGGATAATAATTCCGGTGACAAAGAAGAAAAGCTTTTCATTGAACTTCCGCAAAGGGTAATAATTAACCGGTTTATTATAAGTCCATGCCAGGAACAGTATCATCAAAACAAAGAGCAGTAGGAGGTACCAATATTCGCTTAAAAACTGAATAGACAGACTGAGAATATTAGTTTCGTTGCCAAACTCGCTGAAAACACTTGCTGTTGTTCGCCTGAATGAGAATTTATAATAGGCAATATCAGCACAATTGGCTGCCAGAGCAATACCATTTGTGGTAAGAAAAATGATTTTTGTTACTGTCTGATAGGTTTTTTTATACCTGAATGAAAAGGGGAGGAGCAAGGCTATTATGTACAACAGATTGGTGTATAGAATTGCTGAAGTGTCAAAATACAGCCCTCCAACCATTATTCGCATCATTCTTTGAAAATTTATTCCCGGAAAAAGCGACAGGTTGAAAATATAAAAAGCCAGACGGGTAACGGTGAATAATAAATAAACCAGTAAAAGATTGTAGATTAGTACGAAATATGTATTCCTTGATTTAAGGGAAGAGAAATACCGGAATATGAAATTCATTTTTTCGACAAATTTAATGTATTTTTAACAACAAAATCCTCAGGCCCTTTTATCCTGAAGATGATAAAAAATTAATTTTGTACTTTATTTTTAACTGTTTGATATACCCTGAAGAACAGCCGGCAATGACAAAACGAAAGATACTTTTTATTATCAACCCTTCATCGGGAAGCAGTTTGAAATTCAAGGGACTTATAGCCGGACATATTCTTGATACTATTGACAGAAGCAAATATTTTCCGGAGATACATCATTCGTCAGGAGCAGACAATATTACAGAAATATGCACTGCGGCAGTAGAATCAGGGATTAAAACTATTATAATAGCCGGCGGCGACGGTTCAGTAAATCTTGTTGCCCGAAATCTCATAGGAACCGATACAGCTTTAGGTATTATTCCTGCAGGTTCAGGAAATGGTCTGGCACGACATCTGAAAATACCTGTTGATGTTAAAAAGGCAGTGAAGATCATAAATCGTAGAAAGACACAACTTATTGATTCAGTTAATATTAACGATCGAGTCTTTTTTAGTATTGCAGGCATCGGTTTTGATGCTCTTGTAGCCCGCGAATATGCAAGACTAGGGATGAGAGGTTTTTTGTCGTATTTCAAAGTTGTTGTTAGCCGGTATCTGGGCTATAAACCTCAGACATATGAACTTAAAGTTGATGGTGTCAGCCTTGCAAGAAAGGCTTTGTTTGTTGCTTTCGCCAATTCCAATCAGTTTGGCTATAATGCAATCATATCTCCACAGGCAAAACCCGATGATGGCTTTGTGGATGTTTGCATTACACCCAAAATTCCTTTGCTGAAAACCCCGTTGCTTGCTTTGAAGATGTTTGGAAATACAATTGATAAATCAGCTTATGTTGAAATTATTAAAGCCCGCCATGTGGAAGTGAAAAGACATGAAGACACATGGATTAACCTCGACGGGGAATCACTGGAACTTACAAAAGATCTCATAATTAAGGTGAATCCCGCATCATTACTGGTAATTGTACCTTGAAGGAAGTTTCCGGAAAACCAGGTAGTGATATTTACAATACTTCGCATAATCAGAAAATGATAATAAACCGCTTATAGCGAATTGATTTTTATTTTTGCAATGAATTTGTTTTTCTTTTCAAATCAAAATTCCTGTTACGACCTGCTTTTATTTAACAGGTAGGCATAATGGTTCAAAAAATTAATTATGAAAACACGGCTTATTGAGAAAAGACAACTTAACCAGCAATTATTACTATTGTTAAGGCTTGGTTTTGTGTTTGTTCTGATGAGCTTTACACGCTGGTTGTTTTATATCTTCAACTTAAACAGTTTTCAGCATGTTAATGCCGGTGGGCTACTACGCATAATGTTAATAGGAATATTGTATGATGCAAGTGTTATAGCCTATTTTAACCTGCCACTTATTCTGTTTACCCAGATACCTTTTGGCTTCAGATATCACACTGGTTACCAAAGGTTCTTGAGAATATTGTATGTGATTACAAATAGTATTCTTATCATTTTCAATATGGTAGATGTTATTTTTTATCGTTATATTTTTAAAAGAACTACTACCGAGATATCAGAATTTTTCTTCAATCCGGCTGAGAATTCAGGCAGTTTGCTTTTACAGTTTTTTATTGATTTCTGGTATATCGTACTGATTTCGTTTTTTTTAATTTTTCTGCTTTTTTTCTTCAGCCGATACTTTAAAAGCAAGAGTTCTGTCCATAACCGAAAGTCTGGATGGTATCTGCGCCAGTCTTTGTGGCTGTTAATATTCTCGTTTTTCACATTTATAGCTATGCGTGGCGGATTCCAGCTTAAACCCATAAAACTGATGAGTGCCGCTAAACACACTGAAAACCGTAATGTTCCTTTATTGATAAACTCACCTTTTTCTATTATTAAGACCTTTGGAAGTAAGGCTTTAAAAGAAATATCCTATTTTAACGAAAGTGAGCTTAGAGGTGTGTTTTCGCCTGTTCACAATGTAACTGGTATTTCAAAAGAAAATGACAGCCTGTTATGCAAAGGATACAACGTTGTTTTAATCATCATCGAAAGTCTTGGAAGAGAGTATATAGGTTTCTACAATAACAGGCAGCCTTCACTTACTCCTTTTCTCGATAGCTTGTTCAGCCGGAGTATGGTTTTTGACGGTTTTGCCAACGGGAAACGTTCAATTGAGGCTTTGCCTTCCATTCTTGCGGGAATACCATCGCTTATGCCTGCTGACTATCCCAGCTCGCCATACATAAATAACCGAATACAGGGAATGGGCACATTATTGAAAAACGAAGGTTATGTTACTGCCTTTTTTCATGGAGGAAATAATGGCACTATGGGTTTTGACTTATTTTCTGTAATAAGTGGGTTCGATCAATATTTTGGAAGAAATGAATTTGCCTCCGATGAGTTTTTTGATGGTAACTGGGGCATATATGATGAGCCTTTTTTGCTGTATGCTGTTCAGGAAATCAATAAAATGAGTCAGCCTTTTGCTGCCGGGATCTTTACATTGTCGTCACACCATCCTTACAAATTGCCACCACAGTTTCAGGGGAAGTTCACACATGCACAAAATGATATGGAAGCTACCTTTTGTTATGTGGATTACGCGTTAAAAACATTTTTCAAAGAAGCGGCACAGCAGCCCTGGTTTGAGAAAACTATATTTGTTATCACTGCTGATCATACGCCTGAGAATACTTATTTGAAGACTTCCCCGGACTTCGAAGCCGTATATGCAGTACCGGTCGTATTTTATATTCCGGGTAAAAAGACCAGCTATACAGGGGAAGATGCACAGCATACTGATATTTTACCCACTGTCATGGGTCTGATTGGAACAGAACAGCTGGTTTTTTCGTTTGGACGCAATTTGTTAGATTCAGAATATCCGCCTTACATCCTGAACTACATGAATGAGATTTATAAGATAATTCGTAATGATACCCTAATTATAACAAACGGAGAGAGCATTTCTGAAATGTATGATTTGTACAGTGACCCATCAATGGATCTAAATTTAATATCTTCAGCACGATCTTCTTCCGAACCTCTTTTAAATTTTGCAAGAGGAGTCATTCAGCAATATAATAACCGCATGATACACAATCAATTGTATCCTTTGTATGAAGACATTGAGTGGCTTTTAAGAAACCAATAAAAACAAATATTGCTTTTACTGATCATGTTCCAGTTGAGTTATTTGACAGGATGAGCAGTCAATTATCCTGAACTTCAATAATTTTTGCAAATTAATGTCGTTAATGATACAATCATAAACAGGGTTGGATGCGCGTTTAATGAACCAATAATATTTGTGGATTAATGAATATTAATTAATTTTGCACACTTTCAAGAAAAAAGCATTCTTTAGTACCGACTTATCAAAATCTATCAAATCAGTTATTCAGATAAAAGTCAATAAATATTGATGTAAAGATTTAAAGAATAAAGAATAGAAATGCGTCATAATTTTCCATGAAGAATACATGATTTGGATCAGCAATAGTATTTTTATCCTGAAGTCGTTTTAAAAAATCATTTTACATTATACCTATGTGTTTAATTATCAACAAATTCTAATTAAATTAATAATATGAACAAACGTGTATCAGAATTACGATCTTTACTTTTCTTGCTATCGTTTTTACTTGTGTTTCAGGCTTTCGGACAGGAAGTAACGGTTTCAGGAAGAGTAACAGATGCTGACAACGGTAGTGCAATGCCTTATGTTACTGTGGCTGTACTTAATACTTCCATAGGAACCGTAACTGATATGGATGGTTATTATACCATTAAGGTTAATAAGGGTTCTGTACTATCTTTTTCATTTGTTGGGTACAATACTCAGGAATTTCACATTCAGGACCAGCGTAAACTTGATGTTATATTGGTTTCGGCTACTACTGCACTTGAAGAACTGGTTGTAATTGGGTATGGAGTTCAAAAAAGAAGTGACCGTACCGGGGCAGTGGCAAGTATCACATCAGATGAAATGAACCGTGGTGTGCTTGTAGATCCCATACAGGGACTGCAGGGGAAGGTTGCTGGTGTTATGATCTCAAAACAAGGTGGTGACCCTAACAAAGGATTTGATATTAAGATCAGGGGAGCATCCAGCCTGGAGACTTCCACAAGTCCTTTATATGTTATTGACGGTGTGCCCGGAGCTGACCCTACAACCATTGCACCTGAAGATATTGAAACTTTCAATGTGCTTAAAGATGCCTCGGCAGCAGCTATTTATGGTGCAAGAGGTGCTTTCGGCGTTGTCATTATCACCACCAAACGTGGAAAAGAACGCAAAGGCACTCAAATTGATTTTAACAGCTATGTTTCGTTTGAGAATGTTGCTAAACGTCTGGATTTGATGTCAGCCGGCGATTTTCGTGATTTCATAGATAAGAACCCTGAATTCCAGACTTTCTTTATTGATGGCGGTGCTGATACTGACTGGCAAAACGAAGTTTACCGCAACGGTTCTTCACAAAATTATAATCTTGCTTTCTCAGGTGGTGATGGAAGTACAAATTACCGTGCATCCATTGCTCATGTTAATTATACCGGAGCTATAAAGGGTTCTGATAAAACCAGAACAATAGGTCGTATAAATCTTGACCAGAAAGCATTGAACGACAAGCTTACAATTATGTCAGGTTTGGCTGCTACTATTGAGCATAATAATTATATCAATTACGGTGGCTGGGGTGCTGACCAGGTTTTATTCCAGACCTTCCAGCGCAACCCTACTGATCCGGTAAAAACTGATGACAGCCCTTATTACGGCGGATATTTTGAATTGGAACGAGTATTCCAGTACTATAATCCGCTGGCTTTAATTGAGCAGATCCATAATGAGAGAGATGCAAAACGCTATTTTGGCTATTTAAAAGGAGATCTGGAGATTTTCAAAGGCTTTGAAGTAGGGATCAACCTTGCATACACACGCAATGATGAAGAGGGCTCTTACTTTATGCCAACCACATTATATCTGAATAGTTACGATGGTTACGGACGTAAAGCATACAATAATTTCGAGTCAAAAATTCTTGAAACCACTCTCAGATATAATAATGTGTTCGGAAAACATAGTTTGCAAAGTGTAGCAGGTTATTCATTTCAGGAAGATTTCTTTACCGGGTTCACAGCTCAGGGTCGCGAACCTTTTATCAATGTTGTTAAAATGCACGACCTGTCACTTTTACAAAGTGTTAAGCCCGGGGATGTTTCTTCATATAAAAACTCAAACCGTTTGATCTCATTCTTTGCACGTGGTATTTACAACTGGGACAGTAAGTATTTCTTTACTGCTACTTTGCGGCGTGACGGTTCTTCAAAGTTTGGAAAAAATAATGAGTGGGGATGGTTCCCGTCTGCTTCGGCTATGTGGAATATTACCGGTGAAGAATTTATGCAGAATATAGGTTTCCTTAACAATTTGCGTTTGCGTGTAGGATACGGTATTACCGGAAATCAGGAAATTGGCAGCTATAATGATATTGAATATTATAAAGCTGCTGGCAACTCATTTAATTTTGAAACCGGAGAATCTTCAATTTTATTCCAATATGCCCATAATGCAAATCCTGATTTGAAATGGGAAGAAAATGCAGAGCTGAATATTGGTATTGATTTCGGATTTTTGAACGATAAAATTTCAGGCTCTATTGATTATTTTGATAAAAGAATATATGACCTGCTTGGTTCTTACTCGGTACCTGTTCCGCCAAACAAAGTTGACCGAACATGGGCAAATGTCGGAGAATTCAAGATTTCAGGTATTGAATTCTTTATTCAGAGCTATCCTGTTCGCAAAGCTAATTTCGATTGGAAGACTTCTCTTGTTTTTACAACCTATAAACAGGATGTGGTTAGCCTCTCAAGCGGAGTTTATAACTGGTCAACACTTAAAGAAGGTTATTTGTCAGGTCCGGGACTTGTGGGTGCAGAAAACTGGACTCAGCTTGTTGATCCGGGATTTCCGCTGGGTACCTGGTATATGCCTGAATATGCAGGTTTAAGCACTGATGGTAAATTTTTGTTTTATACTGAAGCCGGCGGAGTAACACGCGATCTAACACTTGCAGAACGCAGAAGGGTTGGATCGGCTCAACCCGATTTTGATCTTGGATGGTCAAACTATTTTGAGATAAACAAAAAATTTGATGCAAGTATTACATTAAGAGCAGTTTATGGCCATCAGATATTTAACACCACGCGATTAATATTTGGCAATCCTACTTTTTTACCAGATCGCAATGTTTTGCGTTCGGCAGCCGATGAATATGCAAGCGGACTCAGGGATAACCCCAAGGTCAGCAGTTATTATCTTGAAGATGGTTCATTCCTGAGGCTCGATAATATATCTTTCGGTTATAATATTCATAATGTGGCTGGTATAAATCGTATCAGATTATATATAGCATCAAACAACATCTTAACGTTAACCAATTATAGCGGGGTGGATCCTGAGGTTAACCCTGTAGGAAGGTCGTTTGGTCTGGATCAGTATAATGTTTACCCGAAAACCCGTACATTCACTTTTGGTGTAAATATTAATTTGTAATCTTAAAATAAAATAGCAATGAAAAAGATATTAGTTTTTACTTTAATATTGTTTGCGGCTTTTGGTTGTACAAAGCTTGATGATACCCTTTACGATCGTATTTTACCTTCTGATTATACTGCAGATCCAATTTTGAAAATGAGCCCTATTTATGAACCTATGCGCGATTTCCTGGATTGGGGCGGCTGGTGGTTTGCTCAGGAAGTTACTACTGATGCCGTTGTTTGTCCTACACGTGCCGGCGACTGGGATGATGGTGGCAAATGGAGGGTTCTGCATCAGCATGCATGGGATAATAATACTGAGGCTATTACAAGCATGTGGGGTAGGTTTTTCGGAGGTGCGATTGAAGCAAATAAGTTCATTGAAGAATTTGCATCAGAAGCCGGGAACCCTGTGATTGATGTGGCTCTTGCCAAAGCCCGTATTTTAAGGGCATATTATTATTATCTGTTAATTGATAATTATGGTGATGTCCCTTATATAACCAAATATCTTGATGCTGATCCTCAGCCACATAGAAATTTTAGAAAAGATATTTATAATGAAATAGTTAATGAAGTTGAGCAAAGCATACCATATGTCAGTACCGGAAATTCAAAAACCGGTATTACTAAGGCTATGGCATGGAGTCTTCTTGCGAAATTATATCTGAACCATGCCGTTTACACAGGTAATGTTAATAATGAGTATTGGGCAAAAGCTGAAGCAGTGTGTGACAGTATAATTAATCTTCAGAGTTATTCACTTGAAAGTGATGTGTTATCAGCATTTGTTACCCGTAATGAGAATTCTCCTGAGAATATATGGGTAATTCCTTACGATGAAGATACATATACCGGATTTAACCTCCACATGAGAACCTTACACTACAACAGTAATCTTACTTTTGAGATGGTTGTAGGACCATGGAATGGTTTTGCTATGGTGGAATCTCACTATAATACATATACACCTGACGATAACCGCCATGAATGGTTTATGGTGGGGCAGCAATATACTTATGACGGGCAGCCTATCAAAGATCAGGGCGCAGGAGGACTTCCCCTGATTTTTACTCCCCATATCCCTTCATTGGAAATGGGTGCCGGAAATACCCCACAGGAAATACGTATGTCAGGAGTCAGGGTTAAGAAATTTGAAATTCGTCGTGGAGCAAAAGAAAACCTTAGTAACGATTTTCCAATCTTTCGCTATGCCGATGTGTTGTTAATGATGGCTGAAGCTCAATTAAGACAGGGTAAAACAGTAGATGTACCGGGTCTTGACCAGATTAGAACCAGAGCGGGATTACCGGCTGGATGGAGTGCAACTTTAAATGGTCAGGCAGGTTTGAACGAATTACTTGCCGAACGTGGCAGGGAGTTGTTTTGGGAAGCCCACCGCCGTCAGGATTTGATAAGATTTGGAGAATTCAATAAAGCATGGTGGGAAAAACCAGCATCAACATCTGATAAAAATGTGTTCCCGATTCCCCAGTGGGTAGTTGATGCAAACCCCAATATTACACTTGATCCTGTGTCAATTAATTAAGTGTTCCATATATTTGCATATTAAATTAACCTTTATTTCTAACTAAATTAAAATTTAAAAATTATGAAGAAAAATCATTTAAGAAAACTGTTATACCTTATGGGAGTTTTATTACTCGCCTCAATGGTAATGATAGCATGTAAGAAAGATGATCCGGATCCTGATCCAACTCCACAAGTTGAAGATGGAATTTATATTAAAGGAGCCGGAACAGCTTTAGTGGAATTTGACCTAAAAGGTTTAATGAAACCCACTTTGAATGAGAACGGACAAGAAGAGCGTGCCGAATTACTTGAATTGTTTGTTGCTGTTAAAGGCGGTAGCGAAGGATTTAATATTGTTAAAGTTGCTGGTACCACTCATACTGTTTATGGACCAGGTGCTGACTTTGCCCAGATTACAGAGGACGAATGGGATACTTCGAACGAATACCCGAGAACTTCAAGATTTTGGCGTGGATTAATCGCTGAAACTGATGCAAAATTCACTATTCCAAATGATGGTTTATACCAAGTGGTGTATGATACCGAATTGGGTGTGGTTGTGATTGTTGAAGCAAAATGGGGTATGATTGGTGCTGCCACTCCCGGTGGCTGGAGCGATGATACCGAAATGACCACAAGTTTTGACCTTCAAAAAATGGAGTTTAAAGTAGTTGATATCCCATTGTTGAAAAACGATTGGAAATTCCGCATCGGAAACGGTTGGAAAGTATGGATGAATGAAGATGGTTCAGTTCGCGTGAACACTAACTTAGGTGGTTCTGTTTCTGCTCCTACTCCAGGTGGTGACGATTTTGTAAATGACGAGTATGCTTTATATACCGTTACCTTGAACTGGGAACTTGGAAAACCATTTGCAGGTGATATTGTGAAAACCGGTGAAGGTGAACCACTGCCCGAATATCCTGAAGAGATGTTCTTGGTAGGTAGTGCCACAGCTTATGGTTGGGATACTCCGGGTACATATGAAGATGCTCTTATGCATCCACTTGCCGGTGGTGCTCCCAGTGAAGGAATATTCTGGAAAATTGCTCACCTTGAAGGTGGAGAAGGATTCAAACTGTCTGATGAGGGTTGGGGTGCTGTAAACCTGGGCTATAATGAAATTGATGAATTTGATGCCGAAGGTGTTGAAGTAGGTGAAGACGGCGGAAATATGAAAGTAGCTGAAAGCGGAATGTACATCATTGTACTTAACCTGCGCGACGACCAGATCAAAGTATCAGTAAAACCTGCTGAAGTATATGGTATTGGTGATGCATTTGGTGGATGGGATGCAGCTGTTCCTGCTAATAAGTTCACTATTGACAACAATGCTAAAACACTAGTTTCTCCTCCATTGGCAGCAACTGCCAATATACGCATGTATGCTGAGCACAATTGGATTCCGGATTGGTGGAATGCAGAGTTCAATGTATTTAATGGTGAAATTCTTTATCGCAATGCCGGTGGTGATCAGGAAGCTGTTCCTGGAGAAGCTGGACAAGTGATTACACTACACTTTGACGATAATACTGGTTCAATCGACTAATAAAACGATTGTAGAACAGAGTAAAAAGGGGCTGTCTATAAAGGGCAGCCCCTTTTTTGTTTGCTTTGTATGTTCACTATCTATAGGGCTAAAGTCAAACCTTAAATATATATCAGATAAATTTCCCTGGAATTACTGATTCCAGGAAATTTCTTTAATTGATGGATCAGATTTTAAAGCATTAATAATTTCTTCTGGTTTAATAGCACCGGAGTCATCAAATTTTAGCTGATATACAAATTCATTTCCGGTTTTGCCCACTATAAAGCTTTCAATTTTTAAGCCGGTTTGATCAAGTATGTTTTTAAGCAATACTGATGAATCGGCATCTATATGAGTTACAATTCTCAAAGTGCTTTGTTTAATTTTTTTTTGAGTATGATCTTTCTATTGGCTGCAAAGCCCAAAGAATTATTAATGCAATAACTGTGGTGGCTGCTGCTGCAAAATACAATCCGTCTCCGGTAGCCAACCCTATAGCAACTACTGTCCATAGTCCTGCTGCAGTGGTCAATCCTCGGATGGCGCGCGTTTTAAAAATAATATTGTTCCGGCGCCAATAAAACCAATACTACTTACTACCTGTGCTACCACCCTCAAAGGGGTCAAGCGATACATGATCGGTTCCTAAAATGTCGGCAAATCCAAAAGCAGAAACTATCATTATTAAACAGGAGCCTACACTTACCATCAGGTGGGTTCTCAGACCAGCAGCCCAGTCTTTTCTCTTCCGCTCCAGATAAATAAATGCTCCAAACAGGGCAGCCAGAGATAAACGTATTAATATTTTGCCTCAGCTGATCATTTTATACGAATTGTATTTACAAAATAGTCCAAGCTGTTTTGTAAATTATGCCGGTGGTTAAAACATTAAGAACAATTTAGCGAAGCGATAATTGGTCTGTTATATTTTTCCAATCGGTATTAATCGTCAATCCATAAAAAGCTTCCGTCTATATCAAATACTAGCTCAAGCCCGTTGTTAAGCTTGATTTCCTGGCCCTTGTATTCTAATTCCCATTTTATGATGTAATTGTCAGGATAATTTTTAATGACATATTGCAGAATTAAGTCAGGAATAACACTATCCGGTAATTTTGATTTTGCTTCTATATCAACGATTACCTTGTCCTTGTTGAATTCAAGTACAATATTATCGTATAGCTTAATTTCATAGCTCTTTTTTAACCATTCTTTCTCAATAACTGCTTTCTTTATCGGATTGTCAGGGAAATGGGTGGAAATATAATTCAATATTTCTGTGGGAAGCTTATTAGGATTAATTGAAGTTTCTTTTTCGCAACCCAAAAGTGTAATTGTAGTTGACAGAAATACCAGAATTAGGGATAGGAATTTTTTCATTTTCATTTTTAAGAGATTTAAATGTTTTATACGAATTGTATTTACAAAATAGTTCAAGCTGTTTTGTAAACAGCTGCAAAAATAAACAAAAATGCTTTTTTACATTGTTTTAATTTTTAGAGTTTTGTGAATAACTGAAAAAACTGATAGGATTTCTAAGAGATCCGGCAAGGTATTTCAAAGATCAGCTAATGAAAATAGCGTCTTTAATTTTTAATGCACGTCTGCAACATTCACTTTATCAACGCCTTCCAGTATCAGCATAATATTCCTGTCTTTTGCCTTATTATCAAATTCACTTATGATTTCCAGAATATCGTGGTCAATGAAATTACAATCTTTGCCATCAATTATCAAAACACTATTATGACGTACCTTGTCAAGTGTTTTCTTTAAATTGGCTTTATTCAGGAAAGTAACATTAGTGTTAAGCTTTATGACGTATCTGTCAAAACCTCTGTCAAAAGCTTCTGTAATTTTAAACTCTTCTTTGAAGTTATTGCTGATAATGTAATAAATTGAAATTAAAAGACCTATGCTAACACCTATGAGCAGGTCGGATAAAAGAATGAATATTATAGTGGCAATAAACGGAATAAACTGTTTCCAGCCCAGGTTCCACATATGCCTGTAAAGTTTTGGTTTAGTAAGATTATATCCTGTAATAAGCAGAATTGCAGCCAATGAGGCGTAAGGGATTTTATTGAGTGCAAAAGGAATAAACAAAACTGCAAGAATAAGAAACAAACCATGAGTAAATGCTGATAATCTGGTTCTTGCACCTGCATCAACGTTTGCAGCTCCTCGTACAACAACAGCGGTCAATGGAATAGCTCCAAACACACCACAAGTCATATTACCTATACCCTGAGCAATAAGTTCACGGTTTCCGGGGGTAATACGATTGTGCTTATCCAGTTTGTCAATTGCTTCAATACTGAGCAATGATTCAAGTGAGGCAAGTATGGCAATTACAACCCCGTGTTTCCAGATCTCAGATGATGAAAAAAGCTTGCTGAAGTCGGGAAATGAAATTTCATCAATTATATTTAATGGTACATCAACAAGCTGCATTGGTTTTAATGAGAAACTGGAAGAGAAATGTGAGAAGATCAGGTTTGCAACAATTCCGAAAATAACAACAATTAGCGGAGCAGGTATTACTTTAAATTGTTTTGCTTTGGTATGATGCAGTATAATCATAATGATTATTGAAATACCTGAAATAAATAAAGCTCCTTTTGAGATAAACTGGTTGAAATTATGAACATTAGTAAAAATATCCATATCCATAAAAAGCTGCAGAAACCTGCTTGTCCAGAAATCAGGCTGCTCGTATCCCAGTGCAATAGGAACCTGTTTAGAAATAAGCATAATGCCTATTGCTGCCAACAAGCCTTTGATTACAGACGATGGGAAGAAACTGGCAATGGTTCCGAGTCTTAAGACCCCGAGAACTACCTGAATAAATCCCGCTATTATTACTGACAGTAAAAAAAGCTGATAATCGCCAAGGGAAATTATAGATGCTGCAACTACTGTGGTCAGACCTGCTGCAGGTCCTGAAACTGAAAGATGCGAACCACTTATGAATGAAACAACAAGTCCTCCAATTATACCTGACAGTAAACCGGCATAAATTGGTGCCCCCGATGCCAGAGCAATTCCAAGACAAAGAGGAAGTGCTACAAAAAATACTGAAAGACCAGCGGCAAGATCATGCTTTAACCATATAACCCTGTAATAATTAATAGTTTTTCTCATACTCCGTAAGATACATAATTTTGGGGAATGCCAAAGATATAAAACTTAAGTGTGGCATTGATAGATTAATATCGTTAACGAAAAAAATATTTATAAACTCTGAAGTAAGAGAATTTCAGGGTAAGAAATTAATACCAGAAATATTGTATTGATAAGGGTTTGACCACAAGTCATTTTTTAGACGGTGTACCCCTAGGCCGCTCATAAAAAGCGTTATCCCCGGCTTGAAAGGCGCGGGGATAACGAAAAAGTTTGATTAGAAAATGGTAAACAGTTTTATAAGGCTGTAGGTTTCAGATATATGAATTTTCAGAACCAGCCTTGTTTAAGTTTTGTATTATTTAGAATGTAACATTCTGATAGCGATCATTTCAGCGGCTTTGATCAAAGGATAAACTGCCGGAGAAGCTGTTAAACTGGGATGAGTGCCAATCTGAATACTAAGCAGGTTATTTACTGTCATCCGGTTCTGAATAGCCAGGCCAATAACATTGGTTAGTTCGCCTGCTTCAAGTCCTCCCATAACTTCCCCGCCAATGATTACTCCTGAATATCGTGCTGTGATAAGCTTTACTATTTGTTTATGAGCGTCGGGAAGATTAACTGGGTGGCGATTTACGTTTTCAAACACTGCTGATAATGTTTCTAGTCCTTCTTCGTTTGCACGTTGTTCGGTAACGCCAGCAGTTCCAAATCCGGTATTTCCTATAGCTGTTGAATAAATAGCTATTGTGCCGCTGAATGTTTTGACCACATGCAGATTGAATAGGTTCATTCCCGCAATACGGGCTTCGGCGCAAGCTGTTGAAGCAAGCATGGTGGAAACGCGTTTTCTGGTTACAAAATCACGCTTCTGAGCACAGTCACCCACTGCAAAAACGTCTTTTACAAGGGTGCGCATGTATTCATCAACGATAATGAATCCATCCTGATCAACAGGAATATCAGAATCTTTTGCTAGCGAACTATTTGGTTTATAGCCAATTGAAAGAATTACGGCATCCATGTCCATTATGTTTCCATCTTCAAGTTCAATCTGAGATACCTTGTTGTCGCCTATCACTTTGCTGATACCTGTTCCGGTAATAACCTTAATACCGCGATCAACTAGCATTTTGTGAATTTCTGATGCCAGGTCAACATCAAAGGCAAGATTCAGAATATGAGGCAGTTTCTCAATAAGGGTTATTTCATAACCACGTTTGTTCAGTTCGTCAGCCAATTCAACGCCGATAAACCCGGCACCAATTACTGCAATTTTACGCATACCTGAGAGTTTTTGAAGCATGTCATCAAGATAGTATTTATCTTTAGGTACTACAAAAACTCCTTCATTATCTGCACCTTGTAACCATTTGGGTTTTACAGGGGTTGAACCGGTTCCTATAACCAGCTTATCATATCCGATAACTTCACCGCTGGCAAACTTTACTGTCTTTGCCTCATGATCAATGGAAACAGCTTCGTCAACTATTGATGTTATATTGTTTTTTTCCATCATTGCATCCACAGGCATAATATTCTTGTTGATGCTGTCAAGAGTTCCGAAAATATAAGGAATTCCACAAGGAACCATAACATCTTTTTGTTTTTTGACCAGGATAAAATCTTTGTCAGGCCAATGGGCTTTGCCGGTAAGCGCTGTTACCATTCCACCGGCACTACCACCGATAACTAAAACATCTGTTTTTTTCATAATATTTATAGTTAAAAAATCGTATTTATAGCAAATACGAACGATCGTTCGATTCCAAATATTGTGAAAAATTTTATGTCTTATAATAAGGAGAGATTGAAATCTGAAAATAATTAACTTCAAATAAATAATATGTTGAATCACAATATTATATATGCCTTGTTATAGAAGTTTCAGGCATATGTTAAAAATCCCTAATCAGATAATAGGCTTAACAGATTGAATTTTTCCGGAAGTAAAAAGAACAAAGTCTCTATGCGATTTAAACAGATTGACCGTGAATAAATGCAGGTTTTTGGTTTCAGCCAGGATATTGAAATACAGTAAACTGTTCTTGGTTCCCGCTTCACTGCCTTTAATGCGTTTTATTTGTGCCTTACGTGCTGTGTCAATAGTTTCAAGAACTGTTGCCTGCATCTTAATAATTTCTTCCTGCCTTGAATATTCAGCTTTTCTAATAGTGTCAAGAATATAATTAATAAGCTCTATTGTCTGTATTGTGATTTTAGTCATTTCCTCTTTTTGCTCATCAAGCAATCCTTTATGATTATTGTTTATATGCACATAAACCGGTTCTGAGATATAATTCACACAGTGAGCGATTTCACGTAGATAGTCAAGAGCCTGCACGTAGTAATAGCCGGTTTCTACAGGAACTTCACCAAGTTTTCCAACAACTTTGTTTATATTGTCTTTTAGTTTTTTAGTCTGAATATTTAATTTATCAACTTCGCTTTGTACTTCTTTTAAACTTTTGTGATCCTCTTCAAACAATCCCTGAAGAAGCCGGTCGTAAAGAACAGAAACAGTACTTAAATTATCTAAAACATTATCAGTGCATTTTTGCAGAACATTTGTATTGTCAAATGTATCTGTTGCATCATCAATTGATATTGCAGATGCTTTAGCAGCTTCACGTTTTTGGAAAACCTTCTGTTGTCGGAAAAGAATAAAAACAGCAACCAGGATTAGAATAATAATACTTATAACTCCTCCTTTAAGCATGACAAGGGTTATGATCATAGTGGCACCAAAAGCAAAAAGAGCAGTAATAAACCAGCCCCCAATCACCGATAGTACTCCTGTGATCCTATACACAGCACTTTCCCGACCCCATGCTCCGTCAGCAAACGAGGTGCCCATTGCAACCATGAAACTAACATAGGTTGTACTTAAGGGAAGTTTCAGGCTGGTGCCGAACCCAATTAAAATACTGGCAACCACGAGGTTGACAGATGCCCTTACCAGGTCAAAAGCTGTCTCTTCCTTTTTATCAGGTACTTTTATTTTTTTATCAGCTTCAAATCTACGGCTTATAAAATCTTTGACTTTTGCGGGCAAGGCATTATCAATTTTTTCACCTAAATTCACACTCAACCTTACAAGATTTCTTGATAATAATGTTGACCCAAAACGTTCTTCTCCTTCTTCCTGACGGCTTAAATTAACGGCAGTGGCGATCACTGAACGCGATCTTTTTGAATAAATCAAAGTTATTGACATCACAGCACCGGCAAGCAGAAGCAGGTAAGTAGGGGTAACTACCGGCTTTGTTAACGATGTCATAAGGAATTGGTCAGGGTCAGAAGCAGGATCAAGAGCAAAAGTCTTAAATGATTCAAGTCCGGCTAAAGGTACCCCGATAAAATTTACAAGGTCGTTTCCTGCAAAGGCCATAGCTACCGAGAAAGTTCCAAGCAAAACTATTACTTTAAGGATATTAACACGGAAAACCATTATGAGGAACTGAAATATAAGCGAGAATCCGACAAAGCTTAATGACAGGATCATAAAAGTATGCTGCTCAATATATTCAATAAAATCTTGACTCATGAACGATGCTCCGCGTACTCCCTTTATTATCATAAAATAAATAATGAAAGTAATAGCAAAACCTCCCCATAATCCACCCAGATATTTAAGCTTTGAACGATAATTAAATGTGAACAATAAACGTGAAACAAACTGAACTATAGTGCCAATAGTGAAGGCTATAACAACTGAAAGTAAAATACCTGAGATAATGGCAAGCGACTTACCGGAATTTATGTAAGTCCCGATATCGTTCATAGTTTGATCACTATTGCTTATCTTGATTATAGCAACCATTACCGAAGCACCGAGAAGTTCAAAAACTATAGAAACTGTGGTAGATGTGGGTAATCCGATACTGGTAAAGGTATTAAGCAGTAATATATCAGTGATCATTACTGCAAGGAAAATTGTCATCATTTCAGAAAAATGAAACTGTCCGGGGTAAAACACCCCGCTTCTTGCAATCTCCATCATCCCGCTCGAGAAGGTAGTACCTGCCAGGATGCCAAGTATAGCAACTAATAGTATGACCCGCATTGGAGCAGCTTTGGAGCCAATTGCAGCATTCAAAAAGTTACCGGCATCATTACTTACTCCCACTATAAGATCAAAGATGGCGAGAATGAATAAAAAAGTAAGAATGATCAGATAAATATAGTCCATTACTGAGCAGTATAGATTAAGTATTTATAAGGTTCAGAACCTGTTTGCATTTGTAAGAAGCACTGATCAAGGTACTTGTGTAAAATAAGCAATACTTGAATCCTGAACATATCTATGTATTAATGAACGCCCAAAATTATAAAGTATAACGAATTTCAACAGTGTTTTTAATATTAATTTATAATTAATTATCAACATTTACAGTATATAGCTGAATTTCATAGAGTTTTCATTATGTAAGACTATTTGAACCCATTCGGTTTTTATCATTATGACGCTCTACAACAGAACAACCTCATCAATTACTTCTTCTCCGGCTTCCTTATTCAGCATTTTTATGAGTTTAGACCTTACATACGATAATTCCGATTTAATGACCGACGAATTGATCACAACATAAAGTTTCTTGTTTTTGATATATAAATTGCTTGTATGTTTTGCGATCATGGTGCCAACAACTTTTTCCCATGCATAAATCACACCCGCCTCAGTCAAATGTCCACTAAGGTTGTAAAATTCAATCATCTCCCTGATAGCTTCACCTATAAATATTTCATTTGGCTTTTTAATCATGCCTGAGCGAATTTATTAAATTAAGTATTCCTGCTTCTATTTCCCACACATGGTAGGTTGCAGATAAAGAATTGGTCAATTTTTCAATCCTATCGTACTGTGTATCGGTTATTACAACCTGTCCGAAACTATCCTGGCTTACTAATTGAATCAGTTGAGTTACCCGTGTTTCATCAAGTTTGTCAAAAATATCATCAAATAGCAATATAGGCTTGAATCCTTTGATGTTCTTTGTATAGTCAAACTGAGCAAGTTTTATGGCAATAATGAATGATTTTTGTTGTCCCTGCGAACCAAAACGTTTCAAAGGGTATGAATTTATCCCAAATGACAAGTCATCTTTATGGATGCCTGCTGTGGTATATCGAAGTACCTTATCCTTTTCAAAGCTTTCCTTCAGCAATTTATCAAGTGTCTTATCATGAAGCTGCGATTCATAAGTTATATCTACACCCTCACGGTTATTACTGATAATTGAGAAATACTGCTTGAAAACAGGTATAAAGTCTTGTATGAAATCTTTACGCTTACGATAAATATCCATTCCGAATTTTATCAATTGCTCATTCCATATTTCAATTAAGCTGAGGTCGTAATATTCCCGTTCTGCAAACCCCTTTAACAGGCTGTTGCGCTGAAACAACGCTCTGTTGTAGTTAATCAGGTTGTCGAGATATATCTTGTCAAATTGCGATATTACTGAATCAATATATTTTCTTCTGACATCACTGCCTTCGTTTATCAGGTCACGATCGTAAGGCGAGATCATAACCAGCGGAAATAAACCTATATGATCGGCAAAGCGTCCATATTCCTTGCCGTTTAGCATGAATTGTTTACGATGGTTTCGTTTTTGGATACAGGATACTTTGCTTGAATCATTACCATTGCGATTATAGGTTCCATGAATGGCGAAAAAATCTTCTTCGTGTTTAATGTTTTGAGTATCAACAGGATTGAAATAGCTTTTGCAAAACGAAAGGTAATAAATGGCATCCAGAAGATTGGTCTTTCCAACACCATTGGCTCCGACAAAACAATTTATTTTATCAGAAAACTGTAACTCAGCCTCTTCGTAGTTTTTAAAATTAGTAAGGCGTAGATGTTTAAGGTGCATAAATGAGTATGTAATGATTTACAAAGATACAAAAGCAAAATCGTTATTCATGAAAACAGACCATTGCTATTCAAAAAGTCCGCTGTCCCGTTCTAACAACAGAATGGAATGTTGCGGTACAATATAGTATTTTTCGTCATTATAAATGATCTCAATAGCACCTTTATGCAAAAAAATTGCAAGATCACCAACCTGAGCCTGCAAGGGTATATATCTGATTTTATCGTCAACAGCCTTCCATGGCTCGTCATTATCTTCTGCCGGACTGGGTATGGGATATCCCGGTCCTGTTTTTACCACGTAACCTGTTTGAATTTCCTCTTTTTCGCTATAACCTGGCGGAAGAAATAACCCGCTCTTGGTTTTATTGTTGGTAGTACGTGGTTTTATCAGAACCCTGTCGCCTACAACCCATAAGTTTTTTAATGTTAGATTCTCAGTCATGCTCTTATTATTCGCATTTTGTATCTTTAAAACTGAAACAAAAATAAGGTTTTGTTTTAAATCAGAACGCTTATAAAGCTCTTTGAATATACTGATCTTCAAAAAATTTATTTCTGGTTCGAACCTGTAGGAATCCGGTTCAGAAGATGCGAAATATCAGTTTTTACAAAAACAAGATGGATTTCTGCTTTGCTTACGTTTCTTTTGCCGAAATTTGTAGATTCATTGTTTGGAATTTTTTAACAGAGTTTTTTATGAAATTGATATATACCGAATATATTGCCGGAGAATTGAACATTGACAGCAATGCGGTTGAAAACACGCTGAAACTGTTGAGCGAAGGTGCATCTATACCATTCATAGCCCGTTATCGTAAGGAATGGACTGGTGGTCTTAACGAGGTACAGATCGTTGCGATAAGGAATATGGCTCAGCGGCTTGAAGAATTGGATAAACGCCGCGAAACAGTGCTGAATACGATCAGGGAGCAGGGTAAACTTACTCCTGAACTGGAATCTAAGATCATGCAGGCACAAACCCTTGCAGAAATTGAAGACCTGTATCTGCCCTATAAGCCTAAGAGAAAAACCAGAGCCAGCATAGCCAGAGAACGCGGATTGGAGCCTTTGGCAAAAATGATCATGGTGCAGCAGGAACGCAAGGTTGAAGAAATGGCCCAGCGTTTTGTCAATCCAAAGCTGGAGGTAAACAATACAGGCGAAGCTCTGGCTGGCGCACGGGATATTATTGCCGAATGGGTGAACGAACATACCTATGCACGTCAGCGAATGAGAACGCTGTTCAACCGGGAAGGTATCCTGAAATCAAAAGTTGCGAAGGACAAGGAAGAAGAAGCTGCCAAATACCGTGATTATTTCAACTGGGATGAACCTGTGTCGCGAATTCCTTCGCACCGTATTCTTGCAATAATGAGAGGCGAAAATGAAGGAATGTTGAAATTCTCAATTAATCCGGCTGAAGAAATTGCACTTGAACAACTGGAAAAGATTTTTGTAAAAGCCAGAAATGAATCTTCTGAACAGGTGGCTATGGCAATGAAAGACAGCTATAAACGTTTGCTGCAGCCAGGTATGGAAACAGAGATAAGACAGCTCCTCAAGCAAAAAGCTGATGAGGAAGCTATAAGAATATTTGCTGAAAATCTCAGACAGTTGCTGTTGGCATCTCCTCTGGGTCAGAAACGAGTTCTGGCTATTGATCCGGGTTTCCGGAGCGGCTGTAAACTTGTATGCCTTGATGCACAGGGTAATCTGCTGCATAACGAAACCATCTATCCGCATCCTCCTCAAGTGGAGGTAGGACCTGCAATAAAGAAGATACTTTTTCTTGTTAATGCATATAAGATTGATGCAATTTCAATCGGTAACGGCACTGCAAGTCGCGAAACTGAGAATTTCATTCGCCGCATTCGCTTTGACAGAGATATTACGGTAGTGGTAGTAAATGAATCAGGAGCTTCGGTATATTCGGTTTCAGAGCTTGCCCGTGAGGAGTTCCCTGATTATGATGTTACAGTGCGTGGTGCTGTTTCAATAGGGCGCCGCCTTATGGACCCGCTTGCCGAACTGGTGAAAATAGATCCGAAATCTATTGGAGTTGGTCAGTATCAGCATGATGTGGATCAGAATGCCCTTCAGAAAAGTTTGTCGGATGTGGTGGAAAGCTGTGTGAATCTGGTTGGAGTGGATATAAATACAGCAAGCAAGGAATTACTTACCTATGTTTCGGGTGTTGGACCTGCAATTGCCGGTAATATTGTGAAATACAGAGCATTAAACGGAGCTTTCACCTCAAGGGAAGAGATCAGGAATGTGTCGAGGATAGGGGATAAGGTATTTGAACAGGCAGCCGGCTTTTTACGGATTCATAATGCCGAAAATCCGCTGGATTCAAGTGCTGTACACCCTGAAAGCTATCCTGTTGTATTTCAAATGGCTGAAGATCTTGGCACTACCGTTCAGGAGCTTATTAAGAACAAGCAGGTTCAGAAAAATATAAAACCTGAAAAGTATGTGAGTGAAACAACAGGAATGCCTACCATAAAGGATATTCTGGCAGAATTGGAAAAACCGGGAAGAGATCCGCGCGAATCGTTTGAATATTTCTCGTTCGACCCTAATGTACATGAGATTGAAGATCTTAAACCAGGAATGATATTGCCGGGGATAGTTACAAATATTACTGCATTTGGGGCTTTTGTAGATATAGGAGTGCACCAGGACGGGCTGATACATAAGAGTAACCTTGCCGACCGCTTTGTAAATGATCCGGCGCAGGTTGTAAAGATTTACCAGAAAGTGAAGGTGAAAGTACTGGATGTGGATTTGCCCCGAAGGCGTATTCAATTGTCAATGAAGGGAGTGGAACAGAAAGAACCGGGAAATGTAAAGCCTTAGAAATGTTAAAACTCCGGTTGAGGAAAAGATATTAAACGGAAAAAAGTATGCAAAGGATACAGAATGATTGGCGCAAATCTGTTTTGAATAATCTTTTTAACGTATTTCCGTTTAATAGCCTGATCATCGTTAAAAAAATATAATAATTCAAAGCTAAGGTCAGAGAAAATATTTTTCCGGACAACTCAGCTTTGAGTTTTTCACAAAAGAGTGGTTCGGAACAATATTAAAAATATAAAGAAACTATGAAGCGCTGTGCGACCGTGATATTTGTATTGCTTTTCAGCCTTGTTGCAATAGCGCAGGATAAAAAGATTTCTTTTGGATTTGTAGCCGAACCCATCATTCCTACAAAGCTTTTCAGGATCACAAAAGATGTGAAAACCATTACCGATTCAGCATCAATGAACCAGATTGCTTTCACGTCCACACCAAGGTACGGATATGCTTTTGGCGCTATAATGAAAATTGATTACTCTCCCCGCTTATCGTTCGAAACAGGTATTAATTACCTTGTACGTAATTATAAAATGGAAGTTGAAGAGCCGGGATATCATATCTCTTTGAGTTTCAATGAAGATAGCTACGAGATACCGCTAACGGTCAAATATTTTCTGCGCCTTGCTGACAAGCTTTATCTCAGCAATGCTGTGGGAGTATCGCTGATAATGATCCCCGGAAGTGTTATGACTAAAGTAGTGAATGGTGCTGAAAACTCAGAAGATTATTTCATTTTTGAGCAACATTCATATATCATGCGAACCATGATGCCGGCATTCAAGGGAGGATTCGGGCTTAACTACCGTACTGAGAATAGTGGACAGCTTTATCTGGAAACATACTACCGGCTTTTTTCTACTTATTACGATACACGTCTTCTTTATTATAATGCTACTACACGAACAGATCAGGTAAATGTTAAGATCAAGTCAATAGGTGATTATTTCGGATTCTCGCTGAAATATACTTTCCCTCCTTCTGATTTTATAAAGCGAACCAAAAAACAACAGAAAAAATAAATATTGAACCTGGACTCCGATCCGGAACTTTCTGCTTGTTTTTACGAAATCACTAACCCTACTGGTTCAGAAAAAGATAAAAATCGTTTGTCAATAATTTATATTTCTCATTATAGCTCATGTCGCTGTTAAAAATGTGAATTGTTTCATGTTTGATTTCCGGTACTTTATCCTTGGTTATCTCAAGCATTGCTCTTATTGGCTTTGAAAAGGATTTGCCAAAAATCTCGGCAATCCTGTACAAGTTCAAACCAGTATTATCCAGTTTTTGTAATACTGTTTCAAGTTCGGGGTAAGGAATAATAAATGCAGCCCTGCCTTCTGGTTTCAGAAGTTTGAATATTGAGCCGAAAAAAATATCAGGAAAATCAATATCAGTATGTTTGGCAATCAATAGGTTGTCTTTACAGGGCTTCAGGGAATTAATGAAAAAAGGAGGATTGGAAATTATGAAATCAAATATCCCGGCATTGTTCTCAGAAAATGATTCCAGACTGATCTCCAACACGTTCAATCTGTTTTTCCATGGGCTTTCCGAAAAATTCATAAAAGCTTGTTTCACACTTTGCAGATGAATATCAATAGCCGTTATATCAGCATTGGTTTTCTGAGCCATCATCAGAGCAAGTATGCCGCACCCGGTTCCAATATCGAGTATATTACCTGTTTGAGGCGGTCTTGACCAGGCTCCAAGCAAAACAGCATCAGTACCTACTTTCATGGTACTTATATGATCATATACATGAAACTGTTTGAACCTGAATGGATTAACTGTGCCCATACTTCTCAAGCACCTTGTTTGTGAAAATAATCATTCTTATCCGGGATTATGTCGGAAGCCGCAAAATTAGAATCTTTTGGGTTTATATGAATGATTAAACACAATATCTGAGCCTGTTCCGATCATTATCAATACTAATACTTCCGGTTATTATCAAAGATTCTCCATTATATAGCCTTCTGACTGATATATAAATTAAGATTGAAAATTATTCCGTAAATGAATTGTGCTAAAATACTCTTCCCTGGTTAAACCGTCATGATCTTATGTAACTAATGAATGACATATTGTAGTAAAATGCACAATCTTTATTCCTGATAAGAATATAATGGCATAGCGTTCCCAATGGCAAATTATGTATTGTTAAATCAAAATTGTGATTGAATGTGGTAAGAGAAATAAAGTTCAGTAAAAAAAAGATAAGTTGCTGAAAACTATACTTCTTGTATTATCTTTGCATAGAGCTAGTATTTATAAAGATAATTACTTTCACAAGTTGACTTAATATAGTTAAATAACACCGGATCAAAAACCTGAAGCTATGAGGAAAATTATTTCAGTTGTAGCAATTTTGGCTTTTAGCCAATATATGGTTTTTGCCGAAAGCTGCCTGCCTAAAGGTATTATTTTCAGCACTCAGGAACAGATTGACAATTTCAGGATAAATAATCCCGGATGTACTGAAATTGAAGGAAATGTCACTATTACAGGTAACAGGATAACCAATCTGAATGGCTTGCATGTTCTTAATTCAATTGGAGGTAATTTGAGGCTTTTCTATAACCCGGCACTTACCAGTCTTACAGGACTGGAAAGTCTTACTTCAATAGGGGGGAATCTCAGAATTGAATGTAACTATACTCTGACTTCCATACATGCACTGGAAAATCTTATTTCAGTAGGTGGTAATCTGCTTGTTGAATCGAATTATGCTCTCACGGCTTTAACCGGACTTGAAAATCTTGTATCTGTTGGAGGTAGAATAGATATTGGTTTTAATCATTCATTGAACGATCTGAATGGATTAAATAATATTACCAATATTGACGATGGTTTATATATATACGGCAATCATAACGTGACCGCTTTGAGTGGGCTGGAGAATCTGGCTAATATTAAGGGAAATTTATTTATTGTTCTGAACAGCGCTCTAACTGATTTAAGCGGCCTGGATAAGCTAATTTCAATCGGAGGTAATGTTGATATCAGCGAGAACAACCTGCTTGCTGATTTGTCAGGACTTGAGAATCTAACCTCTGTTGATGGTGATCTGTTCATATATACCAACAATGCGCTGACTAGTATTAACGGACTGGAGAATCTGGAAACAGTCGGACGTACTCTGACTATCAGTTATAACCCATCACTGGCTAATATAGCAGCTTTGGATAATCTGAGCTTTGTGGGTGGTAATATTGTTATTAATTCTAACCAGATTTTGTCAGTTTGTAATGATAGCTGGTTATGCACACTTATAAGCAATGCAGTGGGCAAAATTAAGATCACCAATAATGCCCCCCGATGTGGCAGTATTATAGATGCAGCTTATTCCTGTGGCGGGCTTCCATGCCTTCCGAATGGTGATTATTATTTTGAAACCCAGATAAATATTAACCGTTTCGCCGAGGCATTTCCGGATTGCACTGATACTGAAGGGAATATTATCATTAATGGTGTCGGAATATATGACCTCAATGGTCTGCATGTGCTTACTTCTGTGGATGGTTTCCTGAATATTTTCCATAACCCTCAGCTAACAGACCTTACCGGACTTGAAAATATTAATTCAATTGGCAGTGGTCTTTTTATCAACAACAACTGTAATCTAAGCAGTCTGAATGCACTTGAAAACCTTACATCCATTGGAGGCTATCTTAGTATTAACTGGAATCATTCCCTCAGCAGTCTTACAGGTCTGGAGAATATTGCTCCAGGTTCAATATCAGCTCTTAATATCAAGTATAACCATAACCTGTCGTTCTGTGCTGTAAGAAGTATCTGTGATTTTCTGGCAGCACCTGCCGGAATGGTGCATATCATGAATAATGCCCCGGGTTGTAATAATTCAGGAGAAATAATTAATGAATGTAACAGTATTGTTCCCGGTGATGCAGACTGTGATGGAGAGGTAGATATTTTGGACGTAATCACTATTGAGAACTATATTCTTGGTATGAACCCGTATCCATTTTGCTTTGAAAATGCGGATATTGATTCCAATGGTCTGATCAATATAGCAGATGTAGTTGGCACTGTCAATATAATTGGTTGTGGTTTGAAATAAGACTGATTTTTTCCATTTCTCCACCGACTAAGGTCGGTGGCAATTGATCTCGAATGATTAGGGAGAGAATGTTATGAATAGGGACGGGCTTTAGCCCGTTTAACAAATAAATACTCTCCTTCCCTATGGGCTTTAGCCCAAATATATTGACTGTTAATATTCTGCATTTTAAACTATTTTGGCTAAGGCCAATATTGTATTGTTACCCCTTTTTAACCATCGGCATTGACGATTGTAAATACAAATCGTATGATTTGTCCCGCAGCGGTCAGGACTGCCGGCGTTTTATTTTAGATACATTTCAATAAGTCCTTCAGGTGCTTGAATACGAATTATACGCTTGTCCTTATCCACTTTTGTTATGATCTCATTAGCAACCGGTATCAGTATTTCCTTGTCGTTATGCATAACCTGTAATAATGCCTGCATAGGATAATCAAACACTTTTTCAATTTCACCCAGAACACCAAATTTCTCATCAATTACTGTAAAGCCTTCAATCTCATGGTAATAGAATTGATCTTCAGTAAGTTCAGGTAAGGCTGATAATGGTAAATACAAACCTACTCCCACAAGCACAATGGTTTGATCAATATCATCAATATCATGAAATCTGACTGCAGCCTGCTTGCCCGAACGCAAATTTATCTCCTGAACAATGAAAGGCACCAGATTGCCGGCAACATACGCATAAACAGCATCAAGATCACGGTATTTATCCGGTTCGTCAACATCCAGATAGATAAGTAATTCGCCTTGAATTCCTATTGGCTTGAGTATTTTCCCCAGATAATAATATCCGCTTATTTCCATATTTATAAAGATGATTTTTTGCTTTGGATCATGACAATAACTGAATGCTTTAAAGTGCCGTTAGTAAACTTGTGATTTTGGTTTCAAAAAACCGGAAGATGATAATATTTTAGTGTTTGAACCGGAATAAAGTAGTTCAGGCTTCTGATACCACAAGTTTCCTGGTTGCCAGATAGCGAGCAAATATATAAACAGCCAGCAGTACAGCCAGTATAGTAATAAAGATAATGAGATTCATTTTGCCTGTGAAAACCAAATAGATAACAAAAAGGTTCAGCACAAGCTGTATCCCTGCATATAGGGCAGCTACAATTAATTGAGGCCAGCCATTCTCATTTGCAAGTAATTGATAAAGATGAAGCCTGTGGGGTTTAAAGATGTTTTCCTTTCTTAAAATACGGATAAAAATAGTGTAAGATGTATCAATTCCATACACAGCAAAAAACAATATCCAATAAAACTCTTTGGATTTAACCATGAGATTGATAAGCAGCCACGACATCAGAAAAGCCATGCCAATACTTCCTACATCCCCGGCAAATACAACTGCTTTACGCCTCGCATTGAAAAAGCCAAATACAAGCAGACTTGCCATTAGCGTTCCCACCAGTCCGCCTGGGAAAAATGGTTCCCATCCTGCGGGCAAACCCATTGAAAAGAAGGGTAATAGCAGGTTATATGCATTATTAAGCAAGCTGAAACTGCCAAGTGTGATAAAACTGTAAAACGCAGTAATGCCATTTATCCCATCCATGAAATTAATGGCATTGATACTTCCGATTGTAAGTATTAAGGCAAATAATATCCAGTACCAGTGAAACCCAAGTAGTCCAATCTCATAAAACAATAAGGCAACTGCCAGCAGATGTACTATTATGCGAATTGAAGCTCTTACTCCTTTTACATCATCTAAGAAGCTAATGAAGCTGATGAGTACCATGCCGGTAATTATGTATGGATACTGAAAGCCATATAACAGGAACCAAAAAATAACAGCAACCGGAAAAATAATGCCTCCGCCTCTGATAGTGGGTGTTTTATGCGAGGTGCGATCTGTCGGCTGATCAATAATATAGTATCGGGCAGCGATTTTTAGATATAGCCACATAACACCAAACAGAACTATTGAAAGTAATAAATGGTTAGTCATGTGATAGTTTTTTGCAAATATAAAACATGCGTTTGTTTAAACAGGTTTTTTTATTTGTTTTTTCGTATCTGTGGCAAAAGAATCCAGGGTGTTCTTCATGCCTTCCCTTGCTGTAAAGGGTAAGCTTCTGATATTTAAAGCTTTTTTGATTTTACTGTTCGAAACCACATAATTCTCAGTGAGTTTCTTCAATCTTTCCGAATTTAATGGCAGGCATAAAAAATCTCCGCTTTTTGCGATAAAACCAATGAATTTTCGCGGCATTTTCATAATTCTGGCTTTTCGCCCGCTTGAAGCGGCTATCAGACTTATCAATTCATTTGTTGAAAGTGGCTCATCATCGGCAATATTATATATGCCTGATCGTATATTGTTGCTAATCAGCTGATTGATGATGAATGAAAGATTTCCGGTGCTTAAAAAAGAGCGCCGGTTGTCGAAAGCACCAAGAGGCCAGGGGATGTTCTTTGTAACCACCTGATAAAGCAGGTTGAGATTACCTTTGTTGCCCCGCCCGTGTATCATGCTGGGGCGGAGTATATAAACCATTTTATCCTCCGGAATGGGTTTTGAAAGAATATACTGTTCGGCAGCTAATTTCGATTTTCCGTAAGGTGTCTTCGGATCAGGAACTGCCTCTTCGGTAAGGGTTTCTCCTTCAACAGTATCGGCGACTGCTTTTACTGAACTGAAAAAAATGAATTTCTGTGCTTCCGATTGCAGAAAAATATTAAATATCTTTTGGGTCAGACCCGAGTTCACTTCAAAATATTCTGCTTCCTCACTTATGTTTTTCGTGTCGTGGGCTTTTCCTGCCAGATGTATGATGACTTCTGTTGCGGGAAGTAAATCAAGCTGATCCCAGCCAAATATCCTTTCTTTAGGAAATTTTCCCTTTTCGGTAATGTCCAGACCATACAATTCAAACTCCTGATGCAGTGCATCATAAAGATTGGAGGCTACAAAACCTGATGAGCCTGTTAAAAGAACTTTTATCATGATAATTGCGGGATTGTTAAAATGCGATCATTCAATACGGCTGTCAATGCAGAGTGAGATATTGTTGAGCAGGTACCCGGTCAGCACTGATGTTATTTTATTTTTTGCGGTATAACGGCAGGTATTTCCTTAAACCATACATGCTGTACAATACAATATACCATATGCTTTTGAAAAATGGTATCTGCTCTACCTCACGGTAAACCTTCCAGATATAATACATGGTTTTAAACTTATTGCCTGATATTGAATAGCTGCGAAGTCTGTAATAACCTAGCGGCTCATGATAACTATATGCATACGGTATCTTTCTAAGAATCCTAAGCCATAATGTGTAATCATGCCTTTTCCTGATATTTGCCATGTGCATATTCCCCAGAACACTGCGATCGTAAACTGCTGTAAGGCAGCCAATATCACACGTGCGCAGAATATCAGTATAGCTGACCTTGCTTCGGGTGGTGCTTAATCCCAATTCTTTACCTTCTTCGCTGATAATGTAGTAAGGTGCAAATGTGAACTCATAGTTGTTTTCTGCCATGAAGGCAATTTGTTTTTCAAGTTTTTCGGGAACCCATAGATCATCACTATCACAAAATGCTATGAACCTGCCACTTGCATTATCAATAGCCGTGCTGCGTGCCAGTGCGCCTCCCCGGTTCTCATTATGTCTAAAAAGCCTGATACGATCATCTTTTTTTATGTACTCTTCAATAATGGCACAGGTGTTATCACCGGAGTTGTCGTCAGTGATAAGTAATTCCAGATCTCTATATGTCTGATTGAGAACTGATTCAATTGATTCACCAATATATTGAGAGGAATTATATGCAGGCATGATCACTGAGACTGTCATTATCAGTTTACTTTTTTTATTGAAGAATATAAATTTATTAATTTCTCCGCTACCATTTCCCATGAAAATGTCAGTGAGGCTTCATAGGCATTATTTGACAAACGAGCATAATAAGAATATATCATTTTGATCTTTGAAGCTATTTCGTTGGCGTCATGCGGATTAACTGTAAAACCAACATAACCTTCAGGAAAATGACCATCGAAACCTTGGTTTTTTGAATAAATAACAGGTAAACCCTGAGACATTGCTTCCGGATATATCAAACCAAATGTCTCAATTAAACTTGGTACGGCCAATAAATCCGCTTCTCTGTACAGATCACGGAGTTTCTCAGGGTCTGATATATGTCCGTAATAGCTTACAGGTGTCAAATGTTTTTGTTTTTTAAGATCTGAAAGTAAAGGTCCGTCACCGGCAACCATAAGACGAATGTTAAAGGATTGTTTGTTCAGTATTTCGCAGGCATTGATAATCGCTTGCAGATTTTTCCTTTTATTAATGATTCCAACAAAGATCACAGTACGCTGATTATTTGCCCTTTCTTTGCTTTTGCGATTATTCAACCAGTAATCATTGATGCCGTTAGGTATAATATGACTTTTTGGTTTCAATTCTCTGTATATCTGATCTCCAAGGATAGCCTTTAATTGAATATCAAGATAGGCAGGGGATAGAAACATTATTGCAGAAGCATTTTTTAATATCCTGTAACCTATATTTCTAAATATAAAAGACTTCTGCATAAAAATATGCATATCAGTAGAACGGATGCTTACGATATAGGGCAGTTTCCATTTTTTATGCGCCCGATAAGCGATCAATCCGTTAACAATTAAAGAATGTGCATGAATAAGTTCTGTTGAATGTTTGGCATAATGCTTTTTAAATGCCTTCCATGTCCTCATCATTTTAAGAGGCCAAAGATAACGATGGAATGTACTGAAACAGTGTGTGTAATAAATTTCACCATGTTTCAGTTTTTCGGGCATATTTTTGTTCAGATGTGCAGTTTTTTGCACAGGCACAAAAACATGCTGCTTCAATCCTTTTTTATCAAGCATACTTACCAGTTCACCATGAAGACGACTGGTAATATAGTAAGAGTTGATATGGGTTAGTTTTATTTCACTCACAGCAGGTTTTACTATAGTTGGCTACTTCGATATTCTCTTTTTTATTAACTTATTTTAATGAGATAGTAGAATACAAATCATCAACATACTCTTATATATTATATTTCATAAATATAATTTCTTTTATTCTTTAATTAAGTAATTCTTGTTTTTTTTGTACTTTAGACTTACCAGGGTCTTTAACCAGTTCTGATATCCTACGAAAAGATTCCCTGACCATAATGCTTTGGAAAGTAATCTGATAAAAGGCACAGGCCCATATTTGGTACTTTGTATTATAAAGTTCATTACTGAATTGGTTTTTTTATAGCCATGTTCTTTTAACATCTGATTCTTCCTGATAATAGTATCAAATCTGCTTTCTATATGTTTCAGGCTTATAGTATTAGTCAGGCTTCCTTTTTCAACTATAATACAATAAATATAATTGTTGTCTGCTGCTATCTTTTTGGCAGCCAAGCCAATCTTTAATCCAAACATAACATCATTACTTGCCGGCACCTCATCAAAAATAATATTATTCCGTTTGACCAGATCATTGGATACCAGTTTTGCACAAGGCGAAGGCCATTTAGTTCTGAGGTGGTATTCATCCTTATCTTTAAAATAATTATTTATCACTGCTTCATAGTGCTCATGGCGTGTTGCCGGTTCCATGGTGTCAGAATAAACACTTGTCATTTTAAAGAATACAATGTCCTTATCGCTTTTTAAATATTTTTCTAATAAATTGAATGCGTCATCCGTAAAGAAATCATCTGCATCTAAAAAAAGCAACCATATTCCTTTAGCATGTTGTAGCCCTATGTTTCTTGCATGTCCTGCTCCTTTGGTTTTGTCTGAATAATATATCTCAACATTGGAGCGCTTGTCGAATAAGTTTTTGTCAATAGAGATTGGTGAATTATCAACAACTATAACCTGAATGTCTTTATTATCCGGAATTGACCCTACAGCCTTCCCAAGAAGCACAGTATCTGTTTTTGTATAATGTGGGATAATAATACTGATCGTTATAGCTGTCATTTTGTTTTAATAAGTTTCAGTCCTGCAGGAATTAATTCAGGATCATGCACGTGGTATATATCAGCATTTAATTTGATAGCTTCTTTTTGATTTTGGCATTGTTTATCGGTTGATAACCGTGTGTATCTGATCAGTACCTCCATTATTTCAGGAACATTTGGATTGACCATAAAACCTTGAATAACGATTTGAGTTCAACAATTCCATTATTAGTTCTTGTCTAGATAGTATTAAAACAAAATAATGATTGTCATTAGAATATTTTCTTTCATACTCCTTTGCAATTCTTAATAAAATATCATTAGATAGAATTTTATTAAGAATTGATAAGAAAAATATTGTTGTAAGATGTAGAATATTCATAAGTTATCTTCTTTCTTTATTTCCGCCAAAAAGTAAAAAATAATGATGTCTAAAGCGTATAATTCGAATGAAATAAATAAAATACATAATATAAATAAAATCGGAAGTACTCAATTCGAGGGAATGCCTATTCCTTAATAATGCAAAATAATATTTTATTGGGGGACGTAAATGATAAACTCCAAAGAAGAAAAGAAAAAGTTTTGATTTCTTTTTTGTGAGTCTTTCAAGGTGGCTGGGGAAAAGTCGTTTTGTTTTTGTTATGATTTGTCCTTTGCTTCTTGCAGGATGTAAAACAAAACTCTCAGGAACATAAATTAATGAAAAGCCTGCTAAAGTAGCTTTTTCGTTCCATTTCATATCACTTCCTGAGAAAACAGAATCGTCGAATAATCCAATACTATTGAATAAATCACTTTTTACAAATAGGTTTGCAGTGACAGCTTTTTTATTTTTCGAATAAATATCTTGTCTGATAGCAAATATTGACTCATATTTGTTTATGTATTTAGGATTATTATCGTTTGGGAATATTTTAATAGCTCCTGCTACTCTATCATAAGTACTATATATTAACCAGGTTATTCCCTGTTCTAGCCACCCTTTATCCGGAATGCAATCCGAATCTGTAAAAGCCAGAATCTCTCCCTTAGCAATGCTTATTCCGGCATTGCGAGCAGCATAGGAACCTGGTTTTGTTTCAATTATTATTTTCATATTATACGCCGGAAGTTCATAAGGGCAGGTTTCTTCAGGGTCGTTGTTTACAATAATCACTTCAAACTGATTTGCCGGATAAGTTTGATTTGCCAATGCTTCAAGACAAAGCTTAAGACGGTTCCAGTCTTTGTAGGTGGCAATAATTACGGAGATGATAACTGAACTCATTTTAAGGTTGTGTTTATTTGGCTTGACAAATTTAATTTAGAAAACTTTTGACTACTCTGACAAAATCTTTTTGTGAATATTCAGCTTCAAATTGATGGAATTTCTTTACATTGTATTTCATTTCTTGTTTTGATAATCTGATGTTTCCGGTTTTTATATCATTTTTTAATTCAGAAACTTAAGAAATGATAAAATCATTGGTCTTTAACCAGTTAAAAGTTTGTGATTATTTATGTTTTTGAGAGATTTGAACATTTTCAAAATATCAATATAATTATTACAAAGATGCTTGCTGTTTCCTTTAAGGATCAGCTCTTTTTTTGGAATGTCCATCATTATTGTTATGTTTATAAAAAGAATGCGTTGGATTTATAAAAATTAATTAAAAGTCAATAACATCACCAGATAAAAGCTTTTAAAAATTGAAAAAATCCTTGAGGCTCCGTTGCAGTGGATATTGCTTTATTAATTAAATAAAATCTTGTTATATCAGGATTTGCTTTTATAAATCTATTGTTTATGATTAGTTTAATATAAATCTTAAATACTTTGTAGCGTAAATGAACATCATCTTTATTATATTCATACAATTCAGAATAAACATTTAAATGTGTTCTTAGTTTATTTGCTTTTGACAGAGGACTATAGATGCCGCCATCATGTATGTTGTAAACCCCTAATACTTCTTTTAAATAATAGCCTTTCTTTTGCTTAATAAGATGGTAATTACGATGTGCATCACGCGAGTATTTATATTTTTGTTTTTTTTGTGAATACAATAATTCCTTTCTAAACATTAATGTTAATGATTTAATATACCACCCTTTATGTAATACTTCCAAAGTAATGTCAAATCCTGTATTTGTGTAATTAGGAGCAGATCTTGTATCCATAATTATGATCTCTTCCTCACCAGTATTTGAATCTCTGGATATAAAACCTCCTGAGATCAAACTGTATTCATTATTTCTTTCCAAAAAATCCACCTGCTTCTGTAGCTTAAGCGGATCTGTCCAGTAATCATCGCCTTCGCAGGGAGCAATATATTTTGCTACTTTGCGTGCTTCATCATAAGGTTTTCTTGCCTGACGCCTTATCTCACCTTTCCCATATGTATTTTCTTTCTGGCAGAATGCAAATATCAGCCCTGGGTATTTATATGCGTATTCTTTTACTATTTCTGCCGTTCTGTCAGTTGAGGCATCTTCAAATATACAAACCCGTACCGGAAAGGTGGTTTTTTGCATTAAAATACCTTCTATGCAATCGCGAATATAAGGCTCATGATTGTATGTTAGCGTACTGGTGGACACTAAAGGGAGAGTGCCTTCAGGCCAGACCTGCTCGGTTAATGGTATTGGCTCAGGTAAAGGTGTGAAATTATTTCGAGTTTCGTTATACATTAATACTTATTTCCAATTTATTAATAGCAAACAGGAATGCACTATGTTAAAGTATTCTGCCTGTTCAGATTATTGCATTGATAGATGAATAATATGGTTTTCTATCTCCCTTTTACCTTTTTAAGAATTCTCTTTAACAACTCTATAACCGAATCAAAGAAAATTACTATACCCATACCTTTATACATTAACTTGAAATGACGATATGGATAATTATGCCTTTTGTATTCAGGATAAGCTTTTGGTAAATTAAGGTCAATTGCATGTTTTAATTCTTCAAGACTTATATTCATCCGGTGCTCATCTTTTTGTTCCTTGAAGTAATTATATACTTTAATTTTTGTAGTAATTGCGCCATAATATTTGCTAGACTCACTTTTCGAAGACCATACACCACCGGAATGAACACGTCTGACTGAAGGTCCAACTGAGGCTAAAAACTTGCATTTGCCCAGAGTTCCTAAAAATGCATTTAAAAGATAATCGGCTCCAAAACCAGCCGGAGTTGATATGCCGTAGACATTAATATAATTAATGTAAAACTTTGTAGCCGTGGCAATTCCTGAAGGAGTTGCTATTAATTCATCCTGAGTAAAATCCCTGCCTTTCTTTGGAAACGTGTTTTTACTCAATATACCATTATTTATTCTTTTGTGAGAATGATAGCATAAACTGTAGTCACGGTTTTTTTCCATAAATTCCACCTGCTTTTGCAATTTCAATGGATCGGTCCAGTAATCATCGCCTTCGCACAAAGCAATGTATTTTGCTACATTTCGTGCTTCATCAAAAGGCTTCCTTGCCTTGCGTCTTATCTCACCTTTTCTCCATGTGTTCTCTTTCTGGCAGAATGCAAATATCAGTTCCGGGTACTTATCTGCATATTCTTTTATTATTTCTGCTGTTCTGTCTGTTGAGGCATCCTCAAAAATACAAACCCTTACTGGGAATGTGGTTTTTTGCATTAAAATGCCTTCTATGCAATCGCGAATATAAGACTCATGATTGTATGTTAGCGTACTGGTGGACACTAAAGGGAGAGTGCCTTCAGGCCATTTTTGTTCGGTGATAGGTGTTGGCTGAGACAATTTCATATATGCACTGTTTTATTTTGATATGATTTTGTCAATTACAAGTATTTCCATCTCAGGGTGTAGTTCATAAAACACCCTGCCAACATTCTTATCTTGAGAATAAGAGGATAGATTCATTAAATCAAGCTGAGGGTACTTCTTTACAGAATCGTTTAAATATTCTATAAATACTGTTATTTTATAATAAGATTTAACATAGTATTTTATGGCATAATGAATTTCCTTATGATTAATCTCTTTCAATTTACCCTTGTCAATAAGCAATTGAACTTTTTTCTTAAATATTAATTTCCCGGTATCAATCCCTTCATCAATGTAAAAAATACTACAACCAAGCGGATCGTTATATAATAATGAATAAAAAAAGTTGTCCAATCCTTTATAATTAGGGACTATTCCTGAATGAATATTTATGAATTTCACATCCGGAATACTTAAGATCTCTCGTTTTAATATGCCACTTGCCCCTACCAATATTACACCTTTAATATTTGATTTTATACAATTAATTAATTCATCGCTATTAAAATTATCTGATTCAATTGAAATAACATTTAATTTATTCAAAATATCAGTCATTTTTAAATTTCTGATTTCAAATATGTTTTTTGGAAGAAAAACATCAACAACATTTTGAAAAGCTTTTCTTCTTTTATATTGCTTTTTACTATTATTAAAGATGAATAGTTTATTTGCTTTTTGTTTACCTATTAAAAATGATAAAATCTTATATTTCTTATTTACAGTTCTTGTTTTGGGGTGAATCAGAATTATCGTTTTAGGATAATAACCGGCTCTGATCAATTCAGAAAGATATATATCTGTAACCAGATTGCCGTTTTTCATTATAAGTGAGAACTCAACCATGTTTTAAATCTTATAAAAAGTCTCTTTTAATTCCTTAATATTTTCGTAATAAGTTGACTCATCTATTATTGCTTTTGACAACATAAGATCGTTTAACTTAAAAGCGCTGTTTAAAAATTTATAATCACCTGATGTCTTTAATATGTGAAATAATGAAATATAGCTGATATTTGAGATCTCTGATTTTGATTGAGGTTTAGACAAATCAAGATCATAATATTTAAAGATGATCTTGTATACATCAATATGCTTTACTATTTTATCAAATAACAAAATATTATCTTTAGTTATTTTTCCTTCTTTTTTAATAGTGCTTTCTATATTTATGGATTCATCGCTAATCATATTTCGTAATTTTTAAGGATTTCGCGTAAACGGGTTGATGAGATCCCTTCAGTTCTTGTGGATGTAACAATTTCTTTATTGTTTTTTCTGCACCAATCAAATGCTTTTTGAAAATATTTATGATTTTGGTCAGGACCACGCATAAAAACATCAAACTCTACTTCTTTTACAATTAGATCAACTCGCTCATAAGGAATTACCTTATCAACAAATTTTATATTTTCTACCAGGCGCATGCGTTCTTCAAGACTATAAAGAAAATCTACTCCTTTTATGTTTAGCTTATCATCATGTACGGCTACAATTATATAGTCTCCATACTTTTTTGCCTGTTCAATTACATTTAGATGTCCAATATGAAAAAAATCAAAAACACCTACCATTAATACTTTCTTTTTCATATAAAAACTTTTACAGTTAAAGGGACTTTATATTCTTTTAAATGATCTGTATTGAAATTTCCTTCTTTAAAACTGAAATCCATTTTTGTTGGGTTTTGCCAGTTACCATATACGTGTGTCAGGTAGTCCATGTGATTATAAGGCAGAAAAAGTTTTTTACCTCCTTTGTTTAATTCATCGTATCCATTAAAATGTTCAGCTTTACACGAAAGATATTTTGTTTGCATCACAACTGACAGATTATCAAAAGTCCTGCGGATCCTCACTCCAAATTCAAATTCATGGAAATCTTCATTCCTGCCATTGAACCGAATTTCATAATAGCGTATTTCATCTTTATCGGTCACTTTCTTAAGTACATACCAATCAAGTTCATCAGAATATGGAAAGCTGCTTATATTGTTTTTTAAAAGATTTCCAAATTTCTCAACATTCTCATAGTTTATTGCAAAATCAACGTCATCGTCCCATTGTATTATATCACCATCTCTGACAAATCCTAAAAGTGTTCCATATTCGAGATAAAGGACTATATCATTTTTCTTTGCCAGTTCAGATAAATAAAAGATCATTTCTCTGGCCATTTTATGAGTTTTCTCATTTTCAAAGGGCTTGCCGTTTTTTAGTTTATATTTGTAAGGAACAAATATTTTATTTTCCGGTATATTTGTTCTTTGCTTTAGTTGCTCCTTTATTGCATCTATATATGAACTGACAATGAGTATATAATCAAATTCGTAATTATCAAAACAATAGGGATTTATAACTGTAATACCCTGAATGCTTTCTCCATGCTTTTCATAGTCCCAATCGGTTATTCCAATTATATCATATTCGTCTCTGTAATTTCTGATGTAATTATTAAAAGCCCATCCAGTACCAAAAATTATTACTTTTTCTTTTTTCATAATTTTTTTATTTTTTCCTCAAAAATACTTCTCACAATCTGTTCCATGTTGTATTGTGGCTGCCATTTGGTATCCTGATATAGTTTTGTTGAATCAAGTTCGGCATATAGTATTGCATCCGAAGGTTCTTTTTTTATTTCAACATCAATATGATAATCTTTGGCAACCTGTTTCACGGTTTCGGCTATCTCCTTTATAGTGTAACTTTTTAAATATCCAAGATTGTAAATTTGCTTCCAGTTTTTAAAAGGGATATTCAATAAAGCAATAATACCCGCCGCTGCATCATGGATATCAAGTTGAGAAAAAAGAAGATTATTATTTGAAATTTTGATAGGATCACCTTTTAATGCACTATCAACAAATTTGGAAACCATTCTCGTATCTGCTCCAACACCAATAAGTCCGGCTAAACGTAGATTTGTAAATGCTATATTTGAATTCTCCGATATTTTTTTTAAATACAGTTCAGAAAAGTACTTAACTGTTCCATATACTGTAACAGGTTCTGCTTCCATAATCTCATTCCATGGTGCTTGAATTTTTCCGTAAACCTCCTGGGTTGATATATTGATAATACCGGTTTTTTCATTTTTTGCTACATTATCAAACAGGTTCGTAGTAAATAATAGGCTTTTAGCGATTTCTTTACCTTTTTTATGACCTCTTGCAAAAGCACAATGCACAATAATATCTATTTCAGATAAAAATGATTTTTCGGCAAACAATTCATCGTTTGAAAGACCAATAACACTGCTTCCAAACCTCTCCTCAATTTTTACCTTGTTTGAAGTTAAAGCATAGATCTTATTTTCAGTTTTCACCAACTGTTTTATAATCTCTGTGCCTAAATAACCGCCTGCGCCTGAAATTAATATCTTCATAATTCATCTAAATTATAGCCCGGCATAACAACTGAATTTCCTTCTGTTGATATTACGTCAATTTTTTCTGTAACAACTTTAATAAGCTCTATCATTTCCGCCTTTGAATTACAAACAGCCAGTACTCTTACAACAACCTGATTTAATGTTCCTAATGCAGATTGTGGAATGGTTGTGCCAACTTCATGATTTTCAATAACTCTTAAAACGCCCGGCATTTTTCTTGCCTCTTCAATACCTAGGTACTCTTTAATAGTACAAGGCATAGCTAAAAAAGTGATATTGAAAGCATATTTATTCCTGAAATAAGGGTCTACTAAATGTTTAATGTCTCTATCACCCATCTCTTTGGTCAAAGCATAATCCACCATCATTTCAAGTGGATTGTATTCACAAATATGTTCTAATATGTGATATTCCTGAGTTCCAGTTAATCTGAAACCAATGTCATAAAACATAAACTCATCATTATCAATAAACGACTGAATAAAGATCATACCATTTTTTAATCCTATTGAATTAAAAGCAGCAATGACTTTATTATTCAGCTTCTTTATATAATTATTCAGATGTTGAGATGGGAAAATATATAATACAGGTAAGGGAATGGTGTATTTATCACCATTTCCGGTGTTCCTGTTAGCCAGAGCACTAAGCATTATTTTACCATTTTGTAAAATATAAAAGATAGTTACTTCCCGTGCATCAATGAATTTTTCTATAAGTGCTTTTTTCAATATAGAAACTTCTAGTGCATTTTTGTAACCTTTTCTTAATTCTACTTCATCATAACAAATTGAAATGCCATAGCCTCCGCTGCCATCAACTGGTTTTACCAAAACTGGATAGTCTGTTTTATTTACATCTTCAATACTGGGAATTTCCGGTACAACAGGGATATCAAATTTCCGAAACAATGCTTTATACCTGGATTTTAAGGAAGTATTTAGCATGTCTTCCCTGCTTGCATAAAAAGGCAGATTTAATGCCTCGCAAACATCTAATGTGCGCCAAATATTATATTCATGAATTCCTGTAAAAACTGCATTAACTCTTTCCTTTTTACATTTATTGACTATTATATCCACATCGGCAGTTGATATATCCCATGCATCATAAGAAAGTTTTTTGGCAGGCGACTCAGATACAGGTAAATTATCTGTTACAATAGTATGCGCACCATTCTTATTTAGATATAGTACAATATCTTTAGATGCAATAGGCTTCCCAGCCATTATCAGCACCTTTTTATTCTTATATTTTCCTTTCATATCAATTCATATTCATCCAACATTTCGTTCACCTCCTCTGCACTGTTAAACATAAGTACATCCAAAATTGAGAGCCATGGAACAAATTCATTGTTAAACTGCTTGTATTTAATAGGTAAGGTTTTAATAAATTTCAACTCAATATCCTGTTGTTTAAAATCTTCTTTTTTATATAATTCTATTCCTCCAATAGCGTTTATGTAGGTTTTAGTATTAAGTTGTTTGCAAATATATAATATCCTTTCTGTTCTGTTTAAATCATTAGAATTAGAAAAATCAGATGATGAAACATAAAACTCAGTTTTTAGCCCTAGATAAGAGGCGCAAACTTTTACACTCTCTATTGCAATTTCAGCAATATTATTATAATCTTTATTTAAGACAGGTTTGACAATCTTAATGACTTGATCAAAATATGGTGCTTTTTTATAAGCTATTTCAATGGTTTTTTGTAGTTTAAGATATTCTTTTGATTGAAAGCCAATTTCAACCTCATTAATTAGTTTATTCTGGCTTGCTTTTAAAAGCGGAATAGTAAAGTGTTTTGCTATGCTATTAATCAGCATTCTGTTTCTGTTAACCCATCCTCTGTTTATATAGTTTACATCATCGTAAAACACGAACCTGTCAACAGCATTTAGGAGCTGAAAATATCCGATATAAGGTAGGAAGTATGGCTGCATGATAGCTGTTTTCATAGTATCTACTCCTTCTCAGTGCTTTTTACGTCTTCTTGCAAATTTTTTACAAATTCTTTAACTTTCATTGCATTTGATTCCAAATTATCTGATGTATCAATATCTAAGACAGGTAAACCTTTTCCACGTAAAAGATCAACAAACATTTTTTTATTGTTGAGCGATGTTGTCTGGCTTTCAACTAGCTCGTTTAATGTTTTGTTTTTGTGTTGAGGTCTCATATGTTTTATGGTTTGGTGTCTTTCAATAATTCTTTTTGAGATTATCTCAGGATTAGCATAGCAAAATACCAATGCACGGTTTTTTATAAGGCTAATGAGGTCTATTTCATTTTTTTGATGCAGCTCTATAATAGCACTTCCGAAGTTATGGAATAATCCATCTTCCATTATTAATGTATATTTTTGATTGCTATGCCGGGCAATTATTTCTTCTTTTATATTTTTTAAATAAAATGTCATAAAACCTATAGTGTCTTTTGTATTATATTTTCTGGTTACTTGTTCATATTTTTTATTCAGTATTTTTTTATAAACAGGATGAATGTCTTTGGCTAAAGGCCATAAATTGCCGTTTATGTAATTTATATATTCTTTTACACCCATCCAGTTGTCGCCGGCAATTCTTAATTTAAGCATTGCTTTATAAAGTGTGGTTTTTCCTGCTCCGGACACTCCGACAAACTCTATGAACAGTGGATCTTGATAGGTTAAAGTATGTATTTTAACTTTCTTGCCAGGATTTATTCTTACTATCTTGTATCCAAGTTTATTCAGGAAATATTTAATAAGATTTTTCATTCAGTTCTACACATTTAAATGTAATATTGAATATTCTTTTGATTATTTTTAATTATTGGTTTGTAAACAAATTCAAGTTTTATATTTTTCCAATCGGTATTATTTCTAATTACAAACACCAATACAAGTGGTTCAATATCAAATAGATAATAAGCCATTTATTGTTTGATAATATAAGTTGGGCTTATCTGTTTAAAAGACTACAAATATCTTCAACAGTGCTTAAAGATAGTTCAGGGTAGATTGGGAGGCAAAGTACCTGTTCAGCTATTTTGGTTGCAACAGGTAAATTCCTTATTGATGCTGATTCCAGGCTATTATAAACCGGAAATTGACTGATCAACGGATAGAAATACCTTCTGGAATAAATATTATTCTTTTTCAACAGTTCATATACTTCATCTCTTGATTTGCCATATTCGTTTTTTCGTATCAAAACAGGGAAATATGCATAGTTGTGTTTAACATTCGGAAAGTCGTTCAATAATATTAATCCATCTCTGCCGGCAAGATTTTCCCTATACATTTCAGCAATATTTTTTCTCTTTTCTATTGCCTGATCTACATATTTGAGCTGCAGCAATCCAAAGGCAGCCTGTACCTCATTCATTTTGGCATTTATCCCCGGTGCTATTACTCTGGTTTCGCCGGCAAAACCAAAGTTTTTCAGATAGTCAATTCTCTTTTTTGTTTTTTCATCATGGCTTACTATTGCTCCTCCCTCAAAAGTGTTATACACTTTTGTTGCATGAAAACTCAGAACCGATAAATCACCCCAGTTACATATTGATTCTCCGTTGATTTCAACAGCAAAGGCATGGCAGGCATCATAAATAAGCTGTAATCCGTAAGTATCAGCTATTTCTTTGATCTTATGAACATTGCAGGGATTTCCGTAAACATGAACCGGCATAATGGCTGTTGTTGCCGGCGTGATCAGCGATTCTATCTTATCGGGGTCAATATTGAAAGTGTTTGGTTCGATATCGCAAAAAACAGGTTTGATCCCATTCCACCAAAGTGAATGAGTAGAGGCAACAAAGCTAAATGGAGTAGTAATAACTTCTCCATTGATTTTGTTGGTTTGCAAAGCTGTTATTAAAGCAAGTGTCCCGTTTGAGAATAGAGAAATATGTTTTATACCCAGATAATCGCAGAGAGCTTGTTCCAGTTGTTGATGAAACTGTCCATTGTTTGTAAGCCATTTGTTTTGCCATATTTCTTCAAGATATGGAATAAATTCTTCAAGTGGTGGGAGATAAGGTTGCGTAACAAAAGTAGTTTTCTTACTCATTTTAGTTTATGGTTTGTTGTGAATACTTGCCTCATTACCTGACAAAAATAAAATATTCCTAATTTGTTTTACAGTTTGTTTGCTATTTAACACTGAATATTTCGTCAGGATCATTATGAAAGCTGGCATTGTCCTGGCTTTTATTCAAATCCGATACCGGCTTGGGTTTATCAGAACGCTCTTTTGCCATTTCCCTGAATAATTTGTTTCTTTCTAAAAGTTCCTGATATGTTCCCTGATCAATGATCTTTCCTTTATCCATAAAATACAGCATATCGCAGTTCATAACTGTTGTAAGCCGGTGAGCTATCATGATCACTGTTCGTTCACCTTTCAGGTTTTCGATTGAGTCAATTATTTGTTGTTCAGTAATATTATCCAGTGCCGAGGTGGCTTCGTCCATAACAAGCACCTGTGGATTGTTATAAAGAGCACGTGCAATACCTACTCGCTGTCGTTGCCCACCCGAAAGGCGTGTACCACGTTCTCCAACACGAGTATCCAATCCTTCAGGCAACTGGGCAACAAGTTCTTCAAGTTGTGCAAGTTTTACAGTCCTCAAAACTTCTTCTTCATCAATGATTTTATCAGAAAGCCCAAAGGCTATATTTCGTCTGAGGCTTTCATCACCAAGATATATGAATTGAGGTATATAACCTATATTACGCTGCCATGCCGATATACTTTCATATATATTTTTACCATCAACAAGAATTTCACCTTGCTGTGGTTCTAACAAGCCTAATAATACATCCACAATAGTGGTTTTACCGGCTCCTGATGCTCCTACGAATGCAATGGCTTTTCCATGAGGGATTGTCAGGCTTATACCATTGATTGCCTGCTCACTGCTATTGCTGTACTGATAAAAAATATTATTAATTGTGATATTGTTTTTAAGTTCGAGCTTATCCTTTTTTCTCCTGTCCTTTTCAAATTGTTTATTAAAGGGACGTAAGTACATCAGATCGTCGTAAACAGCATTCACTGATGGAAGATGGTATCTAATATCGGTTAATGTTTGGGTAATTTGCTGGATTGCCGGCATCAGGCGAATAATTGCAACGGCAAAGAGTGTCAGTATAGGTACAACATTTTCAATAGGTCGTCCTTGCAATACCATTAGCAGGGCAATAAGAATTACACCGGAAACAGCCAGAGTTTCGATCATAGGTTTGGGGATCATTGAAATAAACACCCTGTTTTGTTGAAGCCGACTGGATTTACGAGCCATGCTTCTGAATATTTCAATAAACTCATTTTCGCGGTTCAATACCCTTGCATCCTTTATACCTCCAAATCCCTGACGGGCTGCTCTAAGCATCTCGCGGCGGTAACGTTGTGCTTCTCTGCCAATAGTTTTCATCCTGTTTTGGGTCATAAAAAGAAATATTCCGGCAAGGCCTCCCAAAACAACAGCAACAATTAGGGTTATCAAAGGCTCGATAAGAACTAAAAATACTATAACTGATGTTCCCATGATTAATTCTTTCAAAATTATCATTGTGGGGCGCATAACACTGTTGATCATAAGATCAACTTCATTGGTTGTATTACGTAAAAGTTCGGTGGTATTGCGTTCAAGGTAAAAAGTATATGGGGCATGCATATAAGCGGTCATGAGCTTATGACTGAAGCTATACCGCCGGTTATATATGAATTTCGCTTCGACATAGCGGAAAAATAAAGTATAAGTATTTTTAATTAAAAAAATACTTATTAATCCTATACTCATGAAAATCAGCAATTCCCGTGGATTTTTGATGTTAAGGTATTTAACTACTGAGCCAACGTATTTATGTTCCATTACCTTTTGAGGGTTTGCCACTACTGCAACAAATGCAGGTATAATCCCAATACCTATTACTTCAAGTACGGCAGCAATCATCATCAAACCAAAAAGAATGACGAGTTTTATTTTGTCGTTGCGTGAAAACAAACGACGTAGTCTTTGATATTCAGGGGGTAAGTGCATAAAATATGTTTATTAAATGATTAATTTGATATAGGTACGATAGAATGTGATTAGATAATAGCCTTAGGGAATCTCATTACATAATAATCTGATAAGTATCTCACACAGCTTAATTACAACATTATTATGCACCGTATTCTTACAGCTTCGCTCCGTCAGTTACAGATATAATGCTGACATTGAATATTAAGATATATAAAATCAATCAGTTATAACTGATTTTCTTTTTGCCACAATAACAATGTTTCAGGGTTACCGTCAAGGCATTGTTGTTTGTTTTCAGGTGCTACGATATGATAATTAATTTTACGGTTTATCAG
>LSQX01292817.1_pt1 | contig 53963 bp, 44 predicted proteins | sample 654561 | NCBI WGS metagenome assembly LSQX01 (sample SAMN04489861, study PRJNA283612) | anaerobic digester metagenome | isolation source: 4 biogas reactors fed with cattle manure at either 37C or 55C with and... | place: Denmark: Kongens Lyngby | collected 2014 | reverse complement strand
TCTCCGCAAGTTCCTGTTTGTGAAGCACTTACGAAGACCCTCGTGGAAGCCTATGCCGAGAAGCAGGGCGGCATCCACGGGCATCTCCGCAAGAGCCTGTTTGTAAAGTACTTGCAAAAGCCTCCGTGGATGCCTATACGAGGAAATGACAAGTGCCTACGCGAGGAAATGACAAGCCTGTTCGGAGAATGATTGCATTTCCCTCGTGCGATATAAAGTGCTGTGATTGAATGTGTTGATGATTCCAATAGGTCAAAAATATGACGCATTGAAATCCTTGATGCGCTGACTGTCAAGGTCTAAAACACTGCTGTTTCTAGCCGCGAGCATGATCCAGAGACACAAATTGGAACAGTACCGAATAATCGTATATTTGTAATCGTGCACTGAATGATTCGGGGCGGCTATAGGAAAATGGATGTGGTCGAGAACCGATTTTAGCAGTACAGCGAAGCCGGAGAGGGTTTGATCCGGAAGGTCTGCGAGATCGTGCCCGGGGTGTTGGAGGAAAAATTACATTGAAAATTCCGATGACGGGAACCAGCAAGGCATACAAGATTGCGATCGGGGCGGGATTGCTGCTGTTGGCATTTACCATCGCCTGCCGGTATTCGCCGCCTCTTGCCGACTTCTATGCCGGCAAGCTATACCCTGGCCTGTCCGCGATCCTGTCTTGGGTTTCATCCCCTTTTCCTTTTTCCTTGCAGGACCTCACGATTGTCATTCTGGTTTCGGGGGCTCTTGTTGCGCTGGTCGTTGCCATTGTCCGCAGACGGGGATGGAAAAGAATCCTTCGCGACGGGCTCACCTTTCTCCTTTGGATGTACGTATGGGTGTACATGGGATGGTGCGTGAACTACAGCAGAAGCGGTCTGTTGACGAGAATCGGCTCTGTTCCGGCACAATACGAGAAGGAAGCGTTCGAGACATTCCTGATGCAATTCACAGAGGAGCTCAATGCTTCGTGGACAGATTCCCCCGCAGCGGGCAGCAAGGAAACCGAAGCGGAAATCAAGGCTTTATGCAAGGAAACCGAAGCGGGAATCAAGGCTTTCTACAAGCGTGTTCCGGACATCTATGGCCTGGCCACGCCCAGACCTTGGCAGCATCCGAAACCGATGATGTTCAATGCCTTGTATTCTTCTATCGGCGTGCATGGCTACATCGGGCCGCTTTTTTCCGAATCACACCTGAACAAAGACCTCCTCCCTGTGGAATATCCGTTCACTTTCGCCCATGAATATGTCCACCTTCTGGGCGTCAGCAACGAGGCGGAAGCCAACTGGTGGGCTTTTCAAGCCTGCCGGGCATCCGCCGATCCGGCTGTCCGGTACAGCGGTTACGCGCGGATTCTTGTCCATGTGTGGATCAATGCCGCAGGGGTTCTCCCGGAGGAGGAGTTCGGGGCTTGGAGAGACGCGTTGAGGCCGGAAGTCCTGGCGGATCTGGGGATGTGTCAAGCCCATTGGAATGCCCTGCGGTCTCCTGTCATCGATAAGATCCATAGCAGAATTTACGATCTCTTCCTGAAGGGAAACCAGATTCCGTCCGGGATCAAGAATTATTCGGAAGTCGTGCTTCTCCTCCTGTCCTTGGACAACCTGGATGAAGAAGATTGAGCCGAACCCTAACAACGCGAACACCATCGTTGAGACGGTGGGAAGTCCTTGGACAACCTGGATGAAGAAGATTGAGCCGAACCCTAACAACGCGAACACCATCGTTGTGACGGCGGGAAGTCCTTGGACAACCTGGATGAAGAAGATTGAGTCGAACCTCTTGACGCTCCGGCGAATATATTCTATATTTGTAAAGCCGCTCACAATTATGTAAAGCGAGCTTTCGGAACATGGACGCCATTGAAAACAGATTCCCGCAGTACGACGAGTCCGGTCAGGACTTGGTCCGGCGGGCCTGCGAGGTTGCGTCTGAAGTATTGAAGGAAGAGACCCGCGGCAATGGACGCCCGTTCATCGAGCATCCGCTCAACGTGGCGCTGATCGTGTCGGATGAAATCGGCCTTCCGGCGGACTGTGCGGCGGCCGTATTCCTGCATGAGGCGACCCGGAAACACCCGGAAATCGACCTGCGGAAAGGAGAATTTCACCGGCAGGGGTCAGATGGGGAGCGGGCGGTCAAGTTCGGCGGTTTTCCCGAGGATGTGTACGCGATGGTCGACGGGTTGAACAAGATCTCGACGATCCGTCCCAAGGATACGCGTTTGGAAGCCGAGAAATACAAGAAGCTCATTGTCCAGTATTCCCGGGATCCCCGGGTCACGGTTCTGAAGATCGCCGACCGGCTGGAGGTCATGCGGAACCTTGAGATTTTCCCGAAACAGTCGCGCGAAAACAAGATTCTGGAGACGCTGATGCTGTACATCCCGCTTGCCCACCAACTGGGACTCTACAACATCAAGAGCGAGATGGAGGATATCTATTTCCGGTTTTCCGAGCCGGAGCAGTACCGGGCGATCACCAACAAACTCACGGCTACGGAGAAGGATCGGGAAAGGCTCACGTTGGAGTTCGTGGAACCGCTGAAGCAGGCGCTTTCCGAGGACGGAATCCGCTACACACTGAAGGTGCGGACAAAGGCGGCCTATTCCATCTGGCGGAAGATGCAGCATCAGAAGGTGCCGTTCGAAGGGGTGCACGATGTGTTCGCGATACGCTTCATCATCGATTGCGAGCCGGATCCCAAGATCGAAAAGGATCTGTGCTGGAAGGTGTATTCGCGGGTGACCGAGGAATATGAACCCGATACGAGCCGTTTGCGGGATTGGGTGACGACTCCCAAGCCGAATGGCTACGAATCCCTGCACATCACGGTGAAGAACAAGCTTGGCGCTTCGGTGGAGGTGCAGATCCGCACCACGAGGATGGACCAGGAGGCAGAAAAAGGGCAAGCATCGCATTGGGCCTACAAGGGTATCCGCCATGAGGAAAGCCTAGACAAGTGGCTGGCTTCGGTGCGATACAACCTCGAACATGTCCACGAGGTGAGTCCGGAAGAACTTCCGCAACCCCCTTCCAAGGAGATCTTCGTGTTCACCCCGACCGGGGAACTTCGGATTCTTCCGGTCGGCGCCACCGTCCTGGATTTCGCCTTCAACATCCATTCCGGACTGGGAACACGCTGCACCGGGGGACGGGTCAACGGAAAGGCGGTCTCGATCCGGGAGAGACTCAAGACCGGGGATGTGGTTGAAATCATGTCCGGGAAGAACCAGCGGCCCTCGTCCGACTGGCTGAACTACGTCGTGACCTCAAAGGCCCGGAGCAAGATCCGCCAGGAGCTCAACGAGGAGGAGTTCAAGAAGGCCGCGGAAGGTCGGGAACTGTTGTCGCGGCGCCTGAAGAACTGGAAACTCGAATTCCCGGACGACATGATGTGGGCCTTCATGAAGAAGCGCGGTTACACGAGCGTGAATTCCTTCCTGGCGGCGATCGCCGAGGAAGGGAAGGGAATCGACATCAACGAGATCAAGGGCTATATTCAGGATCACGCCCGCCTGTCGGCAGAGGCGGAGAAGGCCGCTCGGATCGCCGAGGCGGAGAAGATCGAAGCGCGGGCTGCTGCTTGGAAGGGGGGAAAGTCCTCCGATGACATCCTCGTACTCAATGCCCGGGATATGAAGGGGCTGGAGTATAAGATGGCGAAATGCTGCCATCCGGTGTTCGGGGACGATGTGTTCGGCTTCGTGACGCGGACCGAGGGAATCAAGATCCACCGGATCTCCTGCCCGAACGCGGCTCGTTTGATCGCCACCTATCCTTACCGGATTCAGAAAGTGCGGTGGGCGGAGAGTCCTGCCGGCGGAAGTTTCCAGGCGTCCATGAAGATCATTGCCTCCATGGACTCATCCGTGATCGGGAAGATCACCGACGTCGTCAACAATTTCCAGGCTTCCCTGCGCGGCTTCAATGTCGCTGAAAACCGGCGGAACGGCACCTACGAAATCACCCTGCGCATTTCTGTGCCTTCCAATACGGAGTTGGATAAGGTGATCTCGCAAATCAAGGTGCTCAAGCACGTGAACAAGGTGACGCGCCAGTAGCGGCTACCGGTCTTTCCAGACTTTGAGATATTCCTGCAAGGCCCACATTTCGTCCCGGAATTTGGCGGCCTGGCTGAAGTCCAGTTCAGCGGCGGATTTTTCCATCCTGCGCCTGTCTTCCGCGATCATTTTTTCGACCTGCGAGCGAGACATCGACCGAATTACGGGATCCTGCAGCACGGCGGCCAGGTCGGCCGTTACATAGCCGTCTACGTAGGCTGAATTGTCAGCGCGGCGGGAGTCGTGACCCAGACCGACCGAGACCGTTCCGCGGCCGAGTTCCGAGGGGTGGGGGATATAGGTGGGACTGGACACCGAGTCGGCAGCGCTGACCCGCCCGCTTGGGCCGCTCGCTACGCGCGGGCTGACCGGCTTCGCAGCGTCTCCGTAGAGTTCCGACGCCAGGATATTCTGCTTCACTTCGACTTGCGTCGGGGTGATGCCGTGGAGTTTGTTGTACTCGATCTGCTTGGTCCGTCGCCGGTTCGTTTCTCGGATGGTTTCTTCCATGGAATCGGTGATCGTGTCCGCGTACATGACGACCAGGCCGTTTACGTTGCGGGCCGCGCGGCCGGCGGTCTGGGTAAGGGCTCGTCCGGAACGCAGGAATCCTACCTTGTCCGCGTCCAGGATGGCGACGAGCGACACAGTGGGAATATCCAGTCCTTCGCGCAGCAGATTGACCCCGACCAGTACATCGAAGAAACCGTTCTTGAAATCCTCGATGATTTCCACCCGTTCGGAGGTGTCCACGTCGGAATGGATGTAGCGGACCCGGACACCGGCCCTGTTCAGATAGTCGGTCAATTCTTCCGCCATCCGCTTCGTGAGCGTGGTCACGAGGACACGTTCGTCAATCTCCGCGCGTTTCCGGATCTCTTCCATCAGGTCGTCCACCTGATTCTTCGTGGGGCGGACTTCGATTGGCGGATCCAGGAGTCCGGTCGGCCGCACGACTTGCTCCACGACCAATCCGCCCGAGCGCTCCAGCTCATAGTCGGCGGGTGTGGCGCTGACATAGACTTTCTGCCCCGTGACGGCGTTGAATTCGTCGAAGGTGAGCGGCCGGTTGTCCGCGGCCGCAGGCAGACGGAAGCCATATTCAATGAGTACGGACTTGCGGGAATGGTCGCCGCCGTACATCGCGCGGATCTGGGGGATCGTGACGTGGCTCTCGTCGATGAAGGTGATGAAGTCCTTGGGGAAATAGTCGATCAGGCAGAAGGGCCGTTGGCCGGGCTGGCGTCCGTCCAGGTAGCGGGAATAGTTTTCGATGCCCGGGCAGTATCCCATTTCCTTGATCATTTCCAGGTCGTTCTCGACCCGCTGCTGCAGACGCTTTGCCTCCAGCCCCTTTCCGATTTCGTTGAAGTAGTCGATCTGTTTCTTCAGATCGTCCTGGATCAGGCTCACCGCTTTGATGCTGCGCTCCCGTGTGGTTACGAAGTTCGTGGCAGGGAAGATCGGCACTTCCTCCACTTCTTCCAGATGCGCCCCGGTGACCGGATCGATGATGGAGAGAGAGTCGATCTCGTCTCCGAAGAATTCGATGTGGACCGCCTCGTCGGCCCCGCCCAGGAATACGTCCACCGAATCCCCCCGGACGCGGAAGGTGCCGCGCTTGAAATCCACTTCGGTGCGGCTGTAGTTGGCATCCACCAGGTGGTACAGCAGTCGGGTGAGGCTTCTGCGCTCCTTGCGCTTCACCAGGATCGACTGGGCGTGAAAGTCCTCGGGGTTGCCGATGCCGTAGAGGCAGGAGACGCTGGATACGACGATTACGTCCCTCCTTCCGGCCATCAGAGCGGAGGCTGCGCTGAGACGCAACTTGTCGATCTGGTCGTTGATGCTGAGGTCTTTTTCGATGTAGGTGTCGGTGACGGGCAGGTAGGCTTCCGGCTGGTAGTAGTCGTAGTACGAAACGAAATATTCCACGGCGTTCGCCGGGAAGAAGGACTTGAATTCTCCGTACAACTGGGCGGCCAGGGTCTTGTTGTGGCTCAGAATGAGGGCGGGTCGCTGGAGTTTCTGGATGACGTTGGCCATGGTGAAGGTCTTTCCGGAGCCGGTCACGCCCAGGAGGGCGATGTCGCTGACTCCCTCTGCCAGGGCGGTGCTCAGCTGGCTGATGGCCTCCGGCTGGTCTCCGGACGGGCTATAGGTGGATTCGAGTCTGAATTTCATATGCTATGCAAGCGGAGGGTCGACGGATCGGATCCGTCAACGCCATCAAAGGTAAAGATAATGAGTTTTACAATTATATTTTATTTTCTAAATTTGAAGTCCTCGACATCGAGTTGCAGTGGAACATTCTCCAGGCAAGCGGCAAAGTTAATGATTTTGAAGGAGAGGATTGGTAAAGCAAATTGTAAAACGTATGTAAAAGAAAGATATGAGCAACAGATTTTTTACATGGATAGCATCGGCGCTCCTTCTTCTTGCCGGATGCACCAATGATGAGATTGTAAACGAGCGGCCCTCACAGGAGGTAGAAGGACGCAAACTTATGCTGACGGCATCCGTGCCGAGTGAATCTCCAAAAACCCGCCTTAATTTGGAATGGGAAGAGGGTACGTCGAACATTATTGTTAAATGGCGAGCAGGATACGTTCCCGATGTGATAAAGTTCTTCTTCAAGCAAGGTACCGTTGTTAAAGAGGGAACTCCCGTAACTTTAACCGAGGACGCTATTTCTGCTGATGGGAAAACAGCCTCCTTTACCGTGTATATTCCGGATGGGATTGATACTCAGAATGCATACACCATTTACGCGGTTCACAGAGCAAGGGATGTTTATTTAGACGCGGAAAACAGTAAGATCAATGTAGTTGTTTTTCCTTTGGGCTTTGTTCCTTTAGAGGGTCTCGTTGTTACACCCATAGCGGGCGAGGTGGAAATTGCTCCCGGAGCATCAATCGGTAACATCAACTTTGAGCATTTGGGAGCGCTCCAATGCCTCACGATTAAGAATGCTTCGGCAGCAGACTTTAAGTTTATTCCCCCCTACTCCTCTTTGGTAAATGAGGGGGGGACAATTTGGTATTACAACTACTCGGTTGGAGCAGAAATTAAAGCTCCTGTTTATGACCTTATCGGTAAGCAGGTCACAAACGAGTATACGATAAAAGGATTACCCAACATGAGCATAACACTTCATCCCGGTTTCGACATTGGTTGTCAACTGGTACAATGGGTAATGCCTAAGGATATACTTACTCCTGAAACAAAGTTGAAAATCGTAACTGAGGATATGGGTTTGGGGGACATTTATTCCGTTAACAGTAAACCCGCTCGTGCCTCTGCCTTACAGAAAGGTAAGGCGTATCACCTCTACGCTGTGTGGGATGGCACTTCACTATTCTTTACTGACCATACGCTTACTCCTACGGCCAATCCGCTCAGTTACGTTGCCGAGTATAACATAAATACCACGGGTGACGGTTTTGTGAACGATTTAACCGCCTGTAATATAAGCGGATACTTTAACTATAGTGATGCCGTGGCTCAATTCGGCAACATTACAATCGGAGGGCAGCGTTATCACTTGCCCAGCTTTGGAGAGTGGCGCTCTATTGTGCCATCAACTAATTGGGTTAATTACGGCTACGATTATTCTTATAATAATCAGGCTGAGACTGTAACCGTCGCGGGGAATATTTACAACATGACGAGTGATTTCCGAAATGATCCCGCTACTAAAACCACCTATGCTCTACGTTACAAGGGCACTTACCTGGTATCGGCCTGGAAATACGAGTATATTGGCAACGGCACCAACAACTGTCATTTAAAAATTACCAGTCGCAGCGTTTACGGGCAAACTATAACTGTTAATCAAATCGCTGATGCATCATTCTGGAGTACCAACACGGAGGACGATGTTGTTCGTTACTTTCCGGCAAGCGGAAACAAACAAACGCCCTCCGATGTGGGGAAAGGCGGCGCTTTCTGGTCTTCGACATCCGGAAAAATCATAGGTTTTAACAGTATCTACGCATCTTCGCACAATGCAGGAAATTATTACGGGTTCTCCGTACGCCTGTTCACTTCCGGTAATTAAGAACGGAGTTGTATGAGAATAAGAGGCCGACAAAAAAGTCGAAAGATGTGGCCGAAAATTCAATAGTTGGATGTAAGGCAGACTCAGCCTCGAACAAAAACGGCAGGCTCGACAGAGGAGAGGTTTGAAAAGTAGACTGAAAGCAGGCAACTACACAAGTCGCGTTTCCATTTTCGGTTCGTGTATGGAATCGGGGGCTTCGTGTAGCAGGGAAGCATGTTCGTAAAACAGTGGTTTAAATAGTTGTATCGTACTTTGTGTTTTCCTAATTTTCAAAGGTGAATATAATGCCGTCACAATCATGATTGACAAAATGAAAACAGAACAAACCAATCAACAAAAAGCCACGGTTGAGCCTTATGTTGCTCCCGTCGTTGAAGTCCTCGACATCGAGTTGCGACAGAATATTCTGAGTGGCTCGGGTGATGATATTCCGGATATTCCGGGAGAGGGCGCGTAAAACGAGAATCATATGAAATATTTCAAACTATTTGTTACTGCCGTCGCCGCGATCGTGCCGGCTAGTTGTCAGCGACAGGAAGAGGTAGTACCCGACAACGTTTCTGCCGGTATAGCTGGAAAAATAACCGTATGTGCCGAGATGCCCTCTACGCGCACCGTGATGGACAATTATAAAAATGCGGCCAACTACGATGCTTTCCGCGTCTTTTGGCAGGGGGGCGACGTGATTGAAGGGGTAGCCTGGCAGGGCGATGATGCCGCATGGTGGGAAAACGCCCAAGTGTTAACCATTTCGGCATTGACGGAAGATGATCTAACGGAAGAAAATAAAAAGGCGACATTCACCATCGGGATCCCCGATGGATTTGACGTGGCGCAGCCCTTGAAAATCGCCCTGTTCTACGTGAAAGATGCGAACAACGACACCTATTCCGACACCTATCGAGACAACCCCGTCTCTTTTTCCATCCCGAACAGAGGATTGACGTGGCACAACGCGCAAATGGTAAAGACGGTTCCGCCACCCGACCCATGGGAATTGCCTGACTATACCTACCTCACCAACCGCATGCCCATGATGGCGCGCACGGAACTGCCGTCCGGCTGGACGCAGGCCGGCCAGTCCATCAGCGTACCGTTTAAACATCTTACCACCCTTTTCGGATTTAAAATCTACAATACGACCGATGCTGACCTGGATCTTACCGGGCTGGAATTAAGCGTCGGCAACCATATGCAAAAGATGTTCCTGGCGGACGGAGCCGTCATCGATCCCATTGGCGGAAGCGCCGTGCCGGATGGCGGCAAAACAGCGGCAACAGCTATATCGGGCATCACCGACAACACCATTGCCCCGACGTCAGCCGAGACCTATTGCCTGCCCTGTATCGTAACGGGCGATATGACGGGAGTGGAATATAGTTTCAAGGTGAACGGTCAAACCGCAGTCACTAAAACCGGCAAGAATTACAAGCCGGGAGTCTGTTACTCGATGGACATCCAATGGGACGGAACCCATTTTTCGCTGCTTGACCACAGCCAATCCATGATGTACAGTTACATACTCAGCGAAGACGGCAAGACGCTGCTGAAATGGACAGGCAATGAATCGTTCGTGGATATGAACCTCGACCCCCGCTTAGCCGAAGTGACCACCATAGACGGATACGATGATGACGGTTGGCATATGGGCGCTTTCGCCAATAATAAGAGCATTAAAAAAATCATTATCGGCAACCAGGTTACCACGATAAAAACAGAGGCTTTTATCGCTTTCGAAGGTTCGGAAGAGATCCATATCCCCGCCTCGGTGACCACCATTGAAGAGGGCGCGTTCCGGTGGACGTCCGGCGCGTTCACGGTTGACCCGGCAAATCAGGACTATTGCAGTGAAGAGGGCGTACTGTTCAATAAGGCGAAGACGGAATTGCTCCGCTTCCCGGAAATTAAAGGGGGCGACTATACCGTGCCTGCCACCGTGAGCAAAATTGAAACAGAAGCGTTTTCCAGTTGTTATTCGCTAACTTCAGTTGTTCTTTCTCCCGCGCTTACGGAAATCGGATACGATGCTTTCTCCTATTGTGATGCGCTCCTGTCCGTTGATTTCAGTCCTTGCACCTCGCTCACGACCATCGATAACATCTTCTCCAACTGCACGGAATTGGAATGGGTACATATACCCGGTTCAGTTACCACTTTGTGCGATAATGCCTTAAGTAACCAAGGAAATAAACTAAGCACGGTCATCATCGATCATCCCTCTTCTTTGCAGAGCATAGGTAACAATGCTTTCGGGGGATGCGCCTTTACCCATTTTGTCATTCCATCCGGTGTAACGACCCTTGACGGGGGAGCTTTTTCATCATGCAGGCAATTGCAGGAAGTTTCCCTGCCTGAAACCATTATACGAATTCACGAAGGTACTTTTTTTAGATGCTCTTCATTGAACAGCATCACCATCCCGGCAAATGTGACGGATATTGACAATCTGGCATTTTATGATAACCACCTGAATGCCGTTTACGCTTCTCCGGCGACCGCCCCGAGGTTGAACGGGACAGCTGTTTTTACCGTATTCAACGAACAGGGTCACATCGTAAGCCCGATGGCGACTTTGTACAATATTTCGGAAGATTCCCAAACCGATTATTTGAATATGCCCCCTTGGAACGGCGCCAGCAATGCATCGCTTTGGGAACATTTCCCCATGCGGGAAATAATGACACCATGTTCCGTTTCACCAAACAGAGCCGGCGTTGCCGCGACAGGGGGAACGATTTCGGTAAATGTAACCACCGACGCCCCGTGGAGCGCCGTCAGCAGCCAAGATTGGCTTACCGCCGTGCCGCAATCGGGTTCGGGAAATGAAACACTTGCCATTACCGCGGCAGCCAACACCACAGGCAGGCCGCGCGTGGCGCATATCGTCATTACGGCAACCGCTGCGCCTACCCGATTGGTGGAAGTAGTGCAGGGAAAGTAATGGTTCCATGTCCGGAAAATCAGCGGACATGCGGTTCCTAAACTCTGATTTCAAAGAACTATTACTCTACGGCTATTCTACGGCTTTCGAGCCGTGGGGTAGCCTCTATAAAATTGATGTTGAAATAGTTTCATAAATATATTTTATTCTCTAAATTTGAACCAAAACTTATTCACATGAAACCAGAAGAAGTAAAACAACAGGAAGTTGCGGTTGAGGCTTATCTTGCTCCCCGCATTGAAGTCCTCGACATCGAGTTGCAGCGGAACATCCTTCAGGCAAGCGGTGACGGTATACTACCCGACATGGGAGACGGAGGAGACGCATGGTAGTAATAAAATATTAAAACAATCGGCAATGAAATTCAAACCGTTTATTTTTGCGCTCCTCGCCCTATTGGCGGCGAGCTGTGAACGCGATATCGAGATTCTCGAACCGACGGAGCAAGAGGGAGAGATCGTTACCATAGAAGCAACGATCCCACCGGAGACTCGCGTGGCATACACGGACTCCGACACCCCCGGCAGCGGTGGCTCACTCGCATGGCAGACGGGCGATCAGCTTCTGCTGGCCGGATATGACGGCACGACTTATAAAGGGAGCTCTAAATTTTCCTATACCGGAAGCGGCGACACATTTTCCGGAACAGCGGTAGAAGGAGCTACTACTTACAAAGCTTATTATCCCGGAAATGTCATCACGCTGGACGCTAATGGCGAGGTTCAACTTCCTGCTGATTTCTGGCAACAGACACAGGATGCACAAAGTCTGACGGGACATATCAGCAGCAAGCTGCTATTGTTCGACGAAACAGCCAATACCATCAATCAGACTTTTAACTTAACCTTACGGAGCAGCATCATTAAATTTGTAGTCACCCTACCGGCGACAGGCAGCCTCAAAAAAATGATTTGGACGGTGGAAACCGTACCGGGAGAGAAAACCCGATCGGCAATCCTCGATCTGGCCGGCTTCGACTTGGTTATGCCAGGCTCACAACTGACCGTTTACCTTGCTTTTGACCCTACCGTGATGAAGATTGGTCCAAATGGAAAGGTGAAGATTACATTGATTGGTAACGCAGCGTCATACGAGTGGAGCACCAATACGACCAAGACCGGCGGCATGACCTACGAGGCCGGAAAGCGCTACACCGCTACCATAACCGGAGGTTGGACAGATGCCAAAACTGAATTCCGCTTTACCATCAAAACCGATCAGGCAAGTCAGCTGTACGAGATATGGCAAAAGGAATCTTCCTCTACCAGCCCCGCCAATCTGACGATCAACTGGGGAGATGGGACAGCGAACACAACCATCGCGAAAAACGCTTCGCTTGCAAAAACCATTGCTTCGCATACATATGACAACGCCGGCAATTATACCATTACCATAGCCTCCGATGAAGTTGAACCCTCCGTTAAACAGATGCCGCAAATCATATTCTACAACGGGGATACCCAAACTGGGGACAATTTATTGACTTCCATATTAGACCCCTTCCCCAATATGGGAGCAACAGATTTCGGCGACTGCTTCTTTCATTGCAACGGATTAACTTCTATTCCCGAGGAACTGTTCAAGTACAATACACAAGCAGATAACTTTAAACGCTGTTTCACTATATGTAGAGGACTAACCTCTCTTCCGGCGGGGCTGTTCAGGTACAATACAGAAGCACGAAATTTCATGTTATGTTTCGGAGACTGCAACGGATTAACCTCTATTCCTGCAGATCTGTTCAGGTATAATACGCAAGCAGAAACCTTCTCAAACTGCTTCGTCAAATGTAGTGGATTAACCTCTCTTCCGGCGGAACTGTTCAAGTACAATACACAAATTTCAAATTTCTCTCTCTGCTTTGGGTTCTGCGGAGGATTAACCTCTCTTCCGGCGGATTTGTTCAGGTACAATACGCAGGTAACAAATTTCGGTTTCTGCTTTACGAATTGCATCGGATTAACCTCTCTTCCGGCAGATCTCTTCAAATATAATACGATAGCAACGGATTTTAGAGTGTGTTTCCAGGGATGCACAAAATTACAATTAAGGAGGGAAATTTTCCCTGATCCGAGCACAAACCCCGGCTTTTTTGAAGGTAGAGCGATGAACTTCGAAAGATGTTTTAAAAATGTAGGCACAGATTACACGACGCCTACAGGCACCGCTCCTAAATTATGGGGGTTTACCGGAGGTGGAGAGGGAACAACATGGACGATTACCGATTGTTTTACTGACGCCAATGTAGTTGATAGAAATTTCATTCCGCAAAGTTGGGGAGGTGATTTAGTAAATAGTGGCAAAGTAACTGATGTTGATGGTGAATATTGGTAACGTGTGACCATATCTATTCTAAAAGATCATGCACGTATTAAACAGAGATATGAAAAATAAATATTTTATATGGATAGCGTCGGCGCTCTTTTTTATTGTAGGATGCGCCAAAAATGAAATTTCAGACGGGCTACCTGGACAGGAGGTGGAAGGACGCAAACTTGTGATAACGGCATCTGTGCCGAGTGAATCTCCCAAAACCCGTATCAGCCTTGGACATCAAGAAGGTGGACTGGACATTATAATTAAATGGGCGGTAAACGATCAGCTAAAATTCTTCTTTAAACAGGGTAACGTTGTTAAAGAGGGAACTCCCGTAACATTAACCCAGGACGCCATTTCCGCTGACGGAAAGAGCGCCTGCTTTACCGTGAATATTCCGGAGGGAATTGATACTCAGAATGCATACACGCTTTACGCCCTTCACGATATACTTAGTAATAGTTATGCTGTCTTCGATGAAACTAACGGTAAAATAAATGTAGCAGTTTTTCCCAGACCGTTTTTAAACGTAGAGGGATTGCCCACACCCATAGCGGGCGAGGTGGAAATTGCTGCCGGAGCCACAATCGGTAACATCAACTTCGAGCATTTGGGAACATTTCATTGCCTCACCATTAAGAATAGTTCAGAAGATTACATTACTTTTAACAGTCACACTTCTTTGGTAAATGATGAGGAAATAAGTTGGTTTTACGACTACTTGTTCGGAGAACCACTTATGGCTCCTCTTTATGATCTGATTAGTAAGCAGGTCGTAAATGAGCAGGAAATGAACTTTCCAAATATAAATATAAGCATTCCTCCCGGAGCAACGATAAAAAACGTGCAATGGGTAATGCCTAAAGATGTTAATACCCCCGCGGTAAGGTTGAAAATGGCAACTTCGGGAGGGGACATTTATTCCGATAACTGCAAACCCGCCCGCGCTTCCGCCTTGCAGAAAGGCAAGGCGTATCACCTCTACGCTGTATGGGATGGCACTTCGTTATTCTTTACTGACCATACGCTGACCCCAACGGCCAATCCGCTCAGTTATGTTGCCGAGTATAACGTAAATACCGCAGGTGATGGTTTCGTGGACGATTTGACCGCCTGTAATATAAGCGGATACTTTAACTATAGTGATGCCGTGGCTCAATTCGGCAACATTACAATCGGCGGACAACGTTATCACTTGCCCAGCTTTGAAGAGTGGTCCTCCATTGCGCCATCAACTGCTTGGGTTTATTACGGTGTCAATAATCCTTATGATAATCGATCCGAGACTGTAACTATAGCGGGGAATATTTACACAATGACGAGTGATTTCCGCAATAATTCCGCTGATACAACCACCTATGCCCTACGTTACAAGGGCACTCACCTGGTATCGGCCTGGAAGTATGAATATACCGGCAAGACCACCAACAACTGTCATTTAAAAATTACCAGCCGCAGCGTGTACGGGCAAACTATAACCGTTGATGATATCACGAACGCGACGTTTTGGAATAATAACACGGAGAATGACGTCATTCGTTACTTTCCTGCAAGCGGAAATTATCAAGACCCCGGCGATGTGGGGATAGGCGGTGCTTTCTGGTCCTCGACATCCGGAAAAATCATGGGTTTCAGAGACACCTATGCAACTTCGAAGAGTGGAGATAATAACAAAGGGTTTTCCGTACGCCTGTTTACTTCAGGTAATTAAGAACGGAGTTATATTTATTGTTGTGATAATCGTTTCGAGTTACGAACTCTAAGGTTTTGAGTAGGCGCAATGGTGAAAGGCTAATGGCCAACGGCTAACGGTCAATTTTTAAAACAGGCAAGTGGAATTATTTTAACACCGTCAGGACGTGTGTAGGCGATCGGACCTCCGGTGATAACAAGTAACAAATCAGGCTCACGTAATCTACTCTGACTTTCTGATTCATTGGCCTCTTTTACCAATCGCTTTATTTTTAAAAGGTGTGAAGCCCCCTCTTCAATCTCTTTGCCACCTAACTTAAATTCGATTAGGGCATACCGTCCGTCAGGCAGATGCATTACCGCATCTGCTTCTAATCCGTAACGGTCGCTGTAGTAAGATATAGTACTTCCAAGGGCTTGAGAATAGGCTTTTAAGTCGCGTATGCCCATACATTCGAAAATAAATCCAAAGGTCTTCAAGTCCATTTGTAGTTGCTCGGGGGTCAATCCCAACGCGGCAACTGCGACGGATGGATCTATCAATCCCCGCTTAGGGCTGCTTCGTATGGCCGTAGCCGACCGTATAGCAGGGTTCCACGCGTCAATGTCTTGTATTACGAAAAGTTTCTTCAATGCTTCCACATAGCTGTCGAATGTGTTTTCCGCCAATGTTTCTATCTTTGATTTTATATCTTTAATCATGCTCGATTTTTTCGCGAGGGTGGAGATGTTGCGAGCATAGGTGCGAAGGATTAATCGCACCAAATTTTCATTTTTTTGGATGTTGTCAACGGTAGAGACTTCGATTCTGCAAACGCTGTTCACGTAATCTCTCGCTATTAGCAGGCGCGCAGTTCCTGTAACCGGTTTTAAAGAAGCGGGCCATCCACCGCGACAAGCGGCGTAAATCAGCTCTTCAATACGCATATCGGAAGTAATTCCATCTATGTCTAAATCAGGATTGTTGAATAGTTCCGATAGCGAGATGGCGCCGTTAGATTCCCCGGATTCATATAAGCTCATAGGCAACATTTGCATTCGTGAAATTCTGCCTATCCCGGAGTGCATAATTGCGGATTCATCAACAGTGTTAGAACCAGTTAGAATGAATTGGCCCGGCTTATCTCTTTTGTCCACCATAACTCTTACAGCGTCCCATAGCACTGGTGCCATTTGCCATTCATCTATTAATCTTGGAGTATCTCCGGCTAAAAGCAATGACGGCCGTATAGCGGCAGTGGCCAAATATCCTTCCCGTGTATCAGGATCCTGCAACTGCAAAACACTTTTGGCTTTCCGCATTGCAGTAGTGGTTTTACCACACCATTTTGGTCCTTCTATCAATACCGCCCCAAAAGCTTCTAACTTCTCTTCAAGCAGACTATCCGCCATTCTGGTTAAATATTCCATTTATGGATTTAATTAATTTATATTTAATGCAAATATATTGAAAATGTTTGAACAAATTCAATATGTTGAGGTTTTTTGCGGCACGACGTTGATTATTTTTGTGGTACTTCGTTGAGGTTTTTTGTGAACGATTTAACCGCCTGTAATATAAAGTGGATACTTTGACTATAACAATTCGTTTATTTTTCCCAACAGAAAATCTTCAATATTGATATATTGTAACCCTTTTTCATCAGTCCACGGCAATCTATCATCTCCTGTTACAACAATTTTAGTATACGAGTCATCATAGTTGGAGATTGTTTCATTTTTGATCACGAATCCTTTTACCGACTTAAAAGTATCGGATAACCGTGTCGGGTTGGAAAGCGATCCTGCAACAGACGCTACAACATCCGGCAATTCATCAAGCACCTCTTCACTTGCACGCAATTTATTACGCTCTATCACGTCTTTGATGTAAGTAAGTCGAAAGAGATTTTGCAAATACCTTGACTTCTCTTCATGACTATTTTTATGCATTCTCTCCATGCAAAGCGTTTTTCATTCGGATAGGCGGCGTAAAACTCATCGTAAGTCAAGGGTGTAATGTGTATCTCGTCAAGCAAGATATATAAATCCTTTGTCGTATTTTCGACCATTTTTCGAAGATAGGCTCCCAATTCCAATGGATTGCGATAACGCGCATTTAGGTCATTGTCCAATTCGAGTGTTATAATCTGCTCCGGTTTGACACCTTCGGATAAAAGATAGTCTCGATAAAGCACACTTAACAAGTACGATTTGCCGCAACGTCTAATGCCTGTGATTATTTTAATCTGACCATTCTTACGGCTGTCAATGAGTCGCGAAGGTTTCTTTTTCTGTCTATTCTCATATTTCTAAAGGGTATTTTTGCGGGTATCCGCATTTTTACCCCGCAAATATTACGAATATCGATTGATTTATCATCTCAAACAGTTGAAAGTATTTCCAAATATTCAGGTAATTCTAAATCTTTTTACTGCGCAGCCTCCACTCGCAGCCCGCGTGAGGCGCATATCGTCATTACGGCAACCTATGCGCCTACCCGATTGATGTTAATAGAGTTGCATAAATATATTTTATTCTCTAAATTTGAACCAAAACTTATCCACATAAAATACGTATCAACATGAAGCCAGGACAAGTAAAACAACAAGGAGCCCCGGTTGAGCCCTATTTGGCTCCCGTCATCGAAGTCCTCGACATCGAGTTGCAGCAGAACATTCTCCAGGGAAGAGGCAATGTTAATGATTTTGAAGGCGAGGACTGGTAAAAATCGTGTGACAGAATCTAAGTTTTTAAACAAATTTGAAGAGCATATGAAAAGCAAAATATTTTTTATCGCAATAGTAACGCTTTTTATTTCGATCGGTTGCACCGACCGTGAAGTAACCGGAGAACCGAAAACGGACACCCGGCAAACCATCACCTTCACGGCTGCTATGCCTGACGATGGAACGAAAACCCGCGTCGCGCTTGCCGAAACCGAAGCGAGCGACATATCGGTAACTTGGAAATCGGGCGACGTCATCAGCCTTTGTTTTGTGAGCGGCGGAACGGTAAAGACATTGAGCGGCATCGCTCTTACCAATATCCGAGAGAACGGGAAAAAAGCCGATTTCTCCTTCTCGCTGCCCGAAGGGATCGGCTATCCTTATGACTTGTACGGAATCTACGGCGCGCCGCTTGCAACAGACAGCAAAACGGTCACCTTCCCGGCGGCGACTTCCGGGAGCGCATTGTCCGATTCCGAGCCGGTGTGCGTGATGCGTTTCGCCGCGGAGAACATTACCGCTGCAACATCTGTTTCGGTTGGTTTTGCACATTTGGGGGCTTTATTGGGTGTTTGGCTGACCAATACCACAGGAACGGACCATTCGCTTACTTCATTGTCTCTTTCCGGGAACGACAGTTACAATTGGCTATATAACGCCGCCGGACAAGCTGCTTATGATATCGCTTCCGGAACGTTTACGGATAACAAGGCAGGCGCAACCATTACCTTCCCTTTGGGGAGCGGAATAGAGATTACTGCCGGAGCAACGACAAAAGTGTATAGGTGGATAGTTCCTACCGCTACTCCCGACGCAAGCAAAACCATTACCGCTACTTTAAACGGAACGCCGATGCCGCAGGCGCTTCCCGCCAAAGCTTTTACCGCAGGCAAGTATTACAGACTGAAATTAGCGTGGACCGGTACGGAGTGGAAATATTTATCTATGCCGCCGGCAAGCAGTTTGGTAGCTCATTGGCCTATGGACGGCAATGCGAACGACATCAGCGGTAATGCTCATCACGGCACCATTGTCGGTGGAGTGACACCAACCGCCGACCATAAAGGTCAGCCCAATGCTGCTTATCTGTTCAATGGAACGGATGGTGCTATTCATTTAACGGATGGAACAACCAATTATAGTTATTCCGTGTTGGGTTTACCGGTAGAGGCCATTTCAATATCTTCATGGGTGAAAGTTCTCAACTTTTCATCCTATGCCGGAATATTCACATTTATTCAGGATAATTATTCTTACGAGTATGGTGTAGGACTCTTTCTAGATGGGTCTGCCTCCGCACGCAAGTTTAATTTTGCAATTGCCGGTGGAGGAGTAGGTCTCACTTTTATGCCCACCTCACAAGCATTGGCTACAAATCAATGGTATTTCGTAACAGGAACCTATGATGGAACAACGATGAAACTTTATGTGGATGGGAATTTGTCGGCAGTATCAAATGCCCAATCCGGAAATATTGCTTATTCGCCGAGTAGGGGCAGAATAGGAAAATATGAAGACGATAATGAAGATCATTATTTCAACGGCGCTATCAACGACCTGCGTATCTACAACCGCGCTCTGACTAGCGAAGAAGTGATGAGTTTGTATCTTTTGACCAGATAAGCAGACACGAAGAACCCGAACGCAGAGAGTCTCGTTGCATATTATCGATTCTTGAAATATCAAATCTTGTTTGGCAAACTTGAAAATAGTTTACCTTTAAATTCCTGTCAGGGGGTGACCGCAGGGCGGAGCCCGCAAGAAGCCCCCTGACGGGGAAAGGCTCGGAAAGTAAACTGAAAACAGTCTTAAGACGAAAAAGTAGTCAACCAAAATCAGACAACTACACACCTTTCTCGCCAAGGCAGGCGGACGACAAAATCCACTTCAAGTCGCGTATCCATTTTCGGTTCGTGTATGGAATCGGGGGCTTCGTGTAGCAGGGAAGCATGTTCGTAAAACAGTGGTTTAAATAGTTGCATAGGTTTTTCTGTTTTTCTAAAATTATAGTGGATAAATAGGTTTTGAACGTTCGGAAGCGAAATTTTCAAACGTGAAAAGAATCCCATCACAATAATGATTGACAAAATGAAAACAGAACAAACCAATCAACTAGAAGCCGCGGTTGAGCCCTACGTTGCTCCCGCCATTGCAGTCCTCGACATCGAGTTGCAGCAAAAGATTCTCGACGGGTCAACGTTACCTCCCGATCCGGGTGACGGGGGCGATTTATAAGGGACAAATATGAAAAAGATCAACGCTCTTTTGACAATTGCAAGCCTGTTGGCAATCCTGCCTATCGGCTGCAAGGAGGACACTGTATCGGTTGATCGTGTCCAGAAAAAGGGAATGCTCTCGCTCAGCGTGGCGAAACCTTCCCGTGACGACGCTTCTGTCACGCGCATCAGCGTTTCAGAATCTTCCCAAAACAGCAGACAATTGCAATATAAGTGGATTGCAGGTGAAACCGTTCATCTCTGTTTTGTTCAAGGCAACACGAAAGCAACAACTTTCACTACCGTGCAAAGTGTCTCGGCAGATGGTCGAACAGCCGTATTCTCCCCGGTGACGATACCGCAGGAAATCAATGACGGTGATTTCACGGTTGTCGGATCCAACGATCTACAGGAGACAGGTGGAGGTATGGATCCGGACAATCCTACCCATATCTACCTGCCTGTATCCGATTGGTACTGGACTTCGCTGGAATCGATCAGCGACAATGGCATGCGTTTCTACTTTCAATCGCAAGTCACCGGTTACCAAAGAGGCGATGCCGTAAGCGTGTTTTCTCAATTCATACCCTTGGGTTATTTCTTGTGCGTCAAAATCAAAAACATCTCCGATAATCCCATTCATATCAACGAATTGTCATTGATAAGCGCGGATGGAACCGAATGGGTTGGAAACTCCGAAGAAAATTTTGAGAACCATCCCGCGGTTTTCGACGCCCTTGCGGAAGTGTACCTGAATAAAGACGCATCGGACGCGCGCCGATTTAATGTAGACAACGAATTGTCGGCAAACGAAATCGCGCAAGTCGATGCCTGGTCCATCCCGCTGGATCAAGAAGCCGATGTAAGATTGACCATGGACTACGGTGCCGACCATACGATTGCTACCAGCACCAATCTAAAGCACATTCCCATACTGCAGGTCAACAAACGCTACTTCCTTTACGGCTTATGGGAGGACGGAAACAAACTCTCGTTCACGGATCGGGATTTCACACCGCAGACGGACAACTATCGAGTCACCTTCACCACCGATAAGTCGGTGGGAGTAGAGATCGGAATAGGCGTGGATGCCGCGGAAGCCTATCGTCCCGGTGTTTGGATCGACCTCAACAACAACGGTGTGAAAGACCAGGGAGAAGCCATTACCAACTTCGGCCTCGATAGCTGGGAATTAGGATATTACGCCATCCAAAATCAGACCATAACCATTTACGGAAAACTTACTAAGTTAAGTCTAAACGCATGCGGGTTGACATCACTCAACGTTTCGGAAGAACCGTTTCTTACCCGGCTTCTTTGTGGCAGTAATTCATTAAATGCATTGGATATTTCCAATAATAAAGAATTGTCATTGTTATATTGTGCTTATAACAAATTGAGCGCGCTCGACCTCTCAGGGCAGACAAAGCTTGTATCGCTCTCCTGCCCGAACAACCTGTTTACGCAATTGGATGTAACGGATTGTGCCCTCCTTACTTATCTCCAATGTGAAAACAATCGGTTGACCGGGCTTGATGTTTCTCAGAATCCTGAGTTGTACAGGTTGTGGACAAACAATAACAAACTCACCTGGTTAAATGTCGCGGCTACTACAAAGTTGGCTGAATTGCGTTGTTCAGAGAATACCCTTACAACATTGGACGTTACAAACAATCCGGAATTAAAGGAGTTCTATTGTGACAAGAATCAATTGACGGCGATGAATCTTGCAAGCAATCTGAAATTACAAGATTTTAGATGCCAAAATAACCTGCTGACGGAATTGGATCTCTCTAATAATACGTTGTTGAAAGACCTCCGATGTTCAAACAACGACCTTACATCGTTGGATTTATCCAACAAGGCGGAATTGGTTTACTTGTATTGCGACAACAACGACCTCACTTCCCTGGTTCTCTCGGACAGCCCGAAATTAACCACGTTGTACTGTCATAGCGACACCCTTACCGCGTTGGACCTGACGGCAAATACCCTGTTGACCCGGGTGGATTGTTACACAAATTATATTACCGGTGACGCGATGACAGCGTTGATGAATTCATTGCCCGACAGAACCGGTAAAACGGCAGGAAAGCTAATACTGATCGACAACAAAAGGTTGCCTTACAGCTATCATGCTGACGGAAATAGCGCAACCGTAAGCGACGTTAATATTGCAACCGGGAAAAATTGGTTGGTATATGACAATAACATGGGTTGGCCAATACAATTCCCCGGCTATTAACATCCAGACGATTGGAAACAGCATGCTCCCAATTATTTATTATATTGGCATGGTTCATGAATAGTGAACAGAAAAATAGCGAGCAGATGAACATCAAGAAAAACATTCACCTCCGCAAAATAGGAGATGAACACATCATGGTTACCCAGACAGGGGAAAAGTTGAATTATTCCCGCGTAATCAGTCTCAACGAATCGGCTGCTTATCTCGTGGAACAATCGGCGAACAATGCATTCACCATCACACAATGGGCCACCCTCTTGATGAACAAATACGGGATCGACCACAAACAGGCCTATCTTGACGCTCAAGCATTGATTGACGCATTAAAGGATGCCGGAGTTATCGAGAACGATGAATAGATCCGAATCGCTATTTTTGGAACTGCTGAGTTCCGCTATTTGGGATGTCTCCCCGGCGGCAACCTTTTTCACAAGCATTGACGAGAAGACTTGGAAAGAAGTTTTCCGTTACGCAAGCATGCATAGCGTAGATGCTCTGATGGCCTCTTCCGTGAGGAGGTTGCCGAAAGAGTCTCAGCCACCCTCGAAATTACGGATCGGTGCCTATCTTCAAATGGAAAATATTGAAGATGCCAATCGAAAGCTCAATCGACAACTGATTGAAATATCGGAGATATATCGGTCGTTGGATTTAAAATTTCTTTTATTGAAAGGACAGGGGAATGCCCTGTATTATCCGGATCCGTTGCATCGTTCGCCGGGAGATATCGACTTGTTTTTGTACCGGGAAGGAGATTACGAGAAGGCCAAACAGTGGATTAAGGATATGAACTACGAGATGGAGGTCGAGTCTCCGCATCATCAAGGCTATAACATAGGGGATACGCATATCGAGAACCACAGGCTGATAACCTATTTCGTGAGAAAAAAGTACGACAGGCTGCTGCAACAAGAAGTGGATGAAATCATTGGACAGCAGTCCTTCGATTTAGTTGAAATTGAAGGCAAAGCAATACAAGTACTGCCTACTGAAATGAATGCTTTCTTTATTTTTCAACACATGTTCCGCCATTTTATTTATACCGGAACAGGCATGAGGCAACTTTGTGACTGGTTGCTTTTCTTAAAAGCCCATAAAACCAGCATCCGGAAAGAAAAACTGCTGAAACTAACTGAAAAATTCGATCTGCTGCGCCCGATGCGAATTTTCGCCCAACTGGCCGTCACCTACCTGAATGCTTCGCCTGACATTTTTCCTTTTGAATTGGGCAAGCCAAACCGTTATCCGCGCCTGCTCATGGAAGATATTCTCAACGGGGGACAGTTTGGGTTTTACAGGTTGAAGGGCCAACCCAAGACGCTATGGAGGGGGCGGTGGCATCGGTACAAACTTACCGTCAAGCGTTCTTTTCTGTTCGGGGCGATAGCCCCTTCCCATGTCTATCCCTTGCCGTTTCATAAACTGATTCATAGGGTGAAACTTACATTGAAGGGATCTTGATGCGTTCTTTTCTCGCGCGCCTGCCTGTCTTATCAAAGATAGGCGTCAAAGATGAGAGATGCGTCGAATGTTACAAAAAAGGTGCGATTTTTTGCATAAAATTTGATGTTTAAAGATTTATTCTTAACTTTAAACATTATCGTGTTTTGTACGGTTGTTCCATGGCATGGTAATATATTTTAAAGCAGTTTTATATTTATTAATTTATTGAACTATGAGTAGAATCAAGACCATTTTAGGAGCCGTTGCGATCGCAACCCTTCTTTGTTTCTCTTTCAGTGCTAATGCTCAGGAAAATAACAACCGTGACGAGTACGGAAGGGTCGTTCAGGGACCTTATCTGACAAATCGCCTCGGTGACAACTGGTTCATCGGTGTTGGTGTCGGAGTCAATACCATTCGGGATCGTGATGTGAACTTCAAACCTTTCGGCGGGATTGCTACGGATCTCAGCATCGGCAAGTGGTTCACCCCTTCAGTGGGCGCGCGTCTGGGCTGGAGGGGGTTCCAGAACTCCTACGAGCCTAATACGAAGTATCTGACTTCCCAGTTCAAAGACAACAAGTTTACCCAGACCTTCATCCACGGTGATGTGCTCTGGAACATCTCCAACGCCTTCGGCGGGTACAAGGAGACGCGGACTTGGGATCTCATCCCTTACGCCCAGTTCGGTTACCTGCTTGCATCCGGTACCCCTGCCGTGAAGGGTGACGAACTTTATGACAACGAATATGGCGCCGGCATCGGTCTCATCAATGACTTCCGTCTCGGCGACCGCGTCGGCCTTATCGTTGATCTTTCCGGCATGATCACCAAGGACATTATCCTCGGCCGGCACACGCGCTACGACCGTTTCGCCCTCCTTCCGTCCGCCACCGTCGGTTTGACCTTCAACCTCGGCCGCTCGAACTTTGACCGTTACGCCAGCGTGGCTCCTCCCGTGCTTCCTTTCACCGAGGCCGACTACAACGCTCTCAAATCCAAGCTCTCCGACGCTGAGAAGGAGAACGCGAATCTGAAAAACCGCGTTTCCGAACTCGAGAACCGCAAGCCTGAGACGGTCTACGTCGACAAGATCGTGTCCGTGCCGATGCCGACGACACTCTTCTTTGACATCGGCAAGTCCCACCTGACCAAGCGCGAGCAGGCTCACCTCGCCCTCTATGCGAACGAGAACCTTACTCCTGACAGCAAGGTGAAGGTTACGGGTGCCGCGGACAGCGCCACCGGAACGCCTGCCTTCAATCAGAAACTCTCCCAGAAGCGTGCCGAATATGTCAAGGATCTCCTTGTCAAGAAATACGGTCTCGCCCCTGAGAATGTGACCATCGAGGCACTTGGCGGTATTGCCGAGTTCGAGGTTCCCGCTGAGAACAGAATCGCGGTCGTGAAGTAATTCCGACTTGCTTTTACACAGAGAAGCCGACCCTGCGGGCCGGCTTCTTTTTTGTCTTGTGTGCAGGGTGTCTTTGCGTCGCTTTGCCGGAATAGGGTTTCTGTTCGGATTTTCGTAAAAAAGTCGTAACTTGCAAACTCCTTATGAGCAAGATGAGACTCCCGGCAGAATGGGAAAAACAGAGCGGAGTTCAGCTGACCTGGCCCGACGAGAGCACGCCTTGGTACGCGCTGGACCAAGTGCAGGCCTGCTATGTGCGCATTGCCTCCGTCATCCAGCGTTTCGAGAAATTGATGATCGTCACGGCCGATGCCTCGAAAGCGAAGGCGCGGATCCGCGAGATCTTGGATGGAAGCGGTCTCGTGCTGGATGTGTCCGAAATCCGCTTCCAGGAATGTCCCATCAACGACACCTGGGCACGGGATCACGGCGGAATCGCCGTTTACGGAGAAAAAGGGGAGAAGTACCTGTATGACTTCGTTTTCAACGGTTGGGGCTTGAAATGGCCGGCCGACCGGGACAACCGGATCACCAAGACCATCTTCTTCAACAATGCCTTCGAATCGGATGTGATCTGTGTGGACATGCGTCCGTTCGTGTTGGAAGGCGGCAGCATCGACTGTGACGGGGCGGGTACCCTGATGACGACCTCCGAGTGTCTGCTTAGCGCCAATCGGAATGAATACCTGACCGAGGAAGAAATCGAAGGCGAATTGAAGCACGCCTTCGGCCTGGAGCGGGTCCTCTGGCTGGACGAAGGGCAGCTCTCCGGTGACGATACCGACGGCCACATTGACATCCTGGCTCGATTCTGCGACCGGGAAACGATCGCGTATCTGTGGTGCGACGATCCTGAAGATGCAGATTATGCTGCCTTGCAGGCGATGGAAGCGCAGCTGAAGACTTTCAAGACGTTGGATGGCAAGCCTTATCGGCTGATACCGCTTCCCAAACCGGAACAGATGTTTCTTGACGAATGCCCGCTTCCGGCTTCCTATGCGAATTTCCTCATCCTCAACGGTGCCGTTCTGGTTCCGGGGGTCGGGAAACCGAGCGACGAGGTGGCCCGGGAGCGGCTTGCTTCCGCATTCCCCGACCGGGAGGTGATCGTCCTGGACTGCGGCCCTTTGCTTTCCGGCCATGGTGGACTGCACTGTGTCACCATGCAATTTCCGGAGGGATGGCTGCGTTAGTAATCATTGAAATGCCCTGAATATGTTGAAAATTGGACTTGTGCAGCAGCGCTGCGGAACCGATATTCCTGAAAACATTGCCCGGCTCTCCGGCCACATCCGCGCCTGCGCGGAGCAGGGCGCGCGGTTGGTCGTGCTCCAGGAACTCCACAACTCCGTCTACTTCTGTCAGACAGAGGAAGCGCGTTTGTATGATCTCGCGGAATCCATCCCTGGTCCTTCGACCGAAACCTTCGGAATGCTTGCCCGCGAGCTCGGGATCGTGCTCGTGCTTTCACTGTTCGAGAAGCGGGCGCCCGGCCTCTATCACAATACGGCCGTCGTGCTGGAAAAAGACGGCAGCGTTGCCGGGATGTACCGCAAGATGCACATTCCGGACGATCCGGGCTACTACGAAAAGTTCTATTTCGCTCCCGGGGACCTGGGGTTCAAGCCGATTCGGACTTCGGTCGGGACGCTCGGCGTGCTGGTCTGCTGGGATCAATGGTTTCCCGAGGCAGCCCGCATCATGGCGCTGAACGGGGCCCGGTTGCTGATCTATCCGACGGCCATCGGAGGCGTCGGAACGGATTCGCAAGAAGAGCAGGAGATACAGCGGAACGCGTGGCAACTGGTTCAGCGGGGCCATTCCGTGGCCAACGGGCTTCCCGTTGTCACAGTCAACCGCACCGGACGCGAAGCCGATCTTTCCGGTCACACGGCCGGCATCGACTTCTGGGGATCCTCCTTCGCGACGGGTCCGCAGGGAGAGATCCTGACGCAGTTCGGCACGGACGAAGAAGGGATCCGGGTGGTTGATCTCGATCTGGACCGGACGGAATATGTCCGTCGCGGCTGGCCCTTCCTCCGGGACCGGCGGATCGATGCCTACGGAGACATCCTTGAACGATATAAATAAGTGATTATTATGGAACGAAAACTGAATATCGCCTTGATCTCTCATGACGGGAGAAAGGCGGAAATGATGGAATGGGTCAAATACAACGCCGACACCCTGTCCCGGCATAATCTCTTCGCGACGGGGACAACCGGCAGACTGATCGAGGATATCTCGATCGTGACGCTGGACGAATCCACCTCGAAGCGGACGATCACCTATCCCTTTGAAGGAAAGATTACCTGTCTGCTGTCAGGTCCCCTTGGCGGCGACCAGCAGATCGGTGCCATGATTGCGGAGGGCAGGATCGATGTGTTGTTCTTCTTCTGCGATAACCTGATCGTGCAGGGGCATCAGAACGATGTATCGGCCTTGACCCGTCTGGCTTCGCTGTACAACGTCGCGTTCGCGACAAACCGGACTTCGTCGGATTTGATCCTGACGAGTCCGTTGCTGACCGATCCGGACTACAAGCGCATCCTCCCGTCTTCAATCGATGCCTACAAGCATCGGCGCGTCTAGCGGTAGCGGGCGAGCTGCTTCAGTTCCCAGTCGGCTTTGATCTTATCGATGATCGCGCAGACTACGCGAAAAGTACGGCTTTCCTTGCTGTAGACTGCCGGGGTGATGAAGTTGACCCGTCCCTGGCGGAGCAGTTTCTGCGCGAAGGCTTTCTTCTCCGGGAACTTCGGGTTGTACACGGCCACGGAATTGCCTCCGAACATGTTCACGATCTTCATACTGGGAATGTCGGTTTCACCGTCCCCGAAGTAAATCATCTGCTGGAAGGGAATCCGCTTTTTGTCTTCCGCGACGCTTTCGTTGACCTTCTTGTTGTCCCGCGCGCTGAAGATTCCCTTGTTGATCTTGAAGATGAACTGGGTTTTCGCCGTGTAGTCCACAGCGATGCCGGGCCACTCGGCTTCGCCGTTTTCGTCGTACAGGAAGGTGCAGGCGAAGATGTGCTTGAACGCTCCGGCGATGGGGCTGCCTTCGATGATCTCTTTGAGTCCGGAGGAGTTGATATAGTGCTCGATCTTGACACCGTGGGCTTCGCCGTATTCATTGACGATCCGGAACCATTCCTTCACGCCCTCGAAGAGACGGATGTGTGCCCCGAATTTGCGGAAATCGCTCCTGCGAAGCTTGATGCCGCTCTTGGACGCTTCGTCCAGCATCAGCTTCATGTAGGAGAGCACGTTGCTCGCGTCCTGTCCGCGCGCGATTCCGTCGCTGATTTTCCAGAATTCTTCGGGGGTTTTGCCGATGGCCTGGATGAAGCCGAACTCCTGCATATTCCCCGGGGAAAGCGTTCCATCGAAGTCGTAGATCAGCGCGACAATGGGCTTTTTCTTCATTTTCACCACAAATAAGGACTTTCTACAAATATATGCAAATTCGCTTTGCTTTCCGGATAAATTTGTGATATTTTTGATGATCAGGAAATAATACATTGATTAGAACGCTATGGTACATTATTTGGCGAGGTTGCAGAACGCGACCAGGAAGTATTGGGATAAATCGGCGCTGAACACGATCGACGGAGAGTCCTTCACCTACGGGCAGATGGCGACTCAGGTCGAGAAATTCCATTTGTTCTTTGATAAAATCGGCCTGAAGAAAGGTGATCATATCGCGCTCTGTGCCCGGAACGGGGCCCGGTGGGGCATGACCTACGTGGCCGTAAACACCTACGAAACTGTGATTGTTCCGATTCTCGCGGACTTCACTTACGAGAGCATCGAGAATTTGGTCCACCATTCCGACAGTATCGCTCTGTTCACGGGCGCGGACAAGTGGGCGAAGTTGAATATCAAGAACATGCCCAATGTGAAGTTTGTGATGGACATCGACACTTGGACGCTCCTCTATAGTTCCGAGGATGAAATCGTCCGGGTCTGGGAGAACGTGGACAAGCTGCTTGCTGAAAAGTATCCCGACGGATTCGGGCCGGATGACGTGGTCTATCCGACCGACAACATGGACGATCTGGCCGTGATCAACTACACTTCCGGCTCGACGGGCAACCCGAAGGGGGTCATGCTGACCTACCGGAACTTCTGCGCGACGATCGAGTACAGCCAGGAGAACCGTCCGACTTCGGACAAAAACAAGATGGTATCGATGCTTCCGATGGCCCACATGTACGGTCTCGTGACGGAATTCATCTATCCGCTCTGCAACGGGACTTCGGTTTACTGGCTCGGCAAGACGCCGACGCCTTCCTTGCTGATGCGGGCCTTTCAGGAGGTGAAGCCCTACCAGCTCATTACCGTTCCGCTGGTGATAGAGAAGATCTTCAAGTCGAAGATCAAACCGATTCTGGACAAGCCCATTGTGAAGCTCGCTGTTAAGATTCCCGGCATCAACAACCTCATATTCAAAAAGATCCATGACGGGCTGATGTCTGCCTTCGGGGGCAATGTCAGCGAGATCATCCTTGGTGGGGCGCCGGTCAATCCCGAGGTTGAGAAGTGGTTTCAGAAGATCAAACTTCCGTACATGGTCGGCTACGGGATGACGGAGGCGACCCCGCTTCTGGCCTACGTGAGCAACAAGGACTATGTGCCCGGTTCCTGCGGAAAGGCGGTGACCTGCGCTACCGTGCGCATTGATTCCGACGACCCCGAGCACATCGCCGGCGAAATCCAGGCGAAGGGGGACAACATCTGTATCGGCTACTACAAGAATCCCGAGGCTTCCGAAAATGCGTTCACGGAAGACGGATACCTCCGCACCGGCGACCTGGGCATCATAGACGCCGATGGCAACATCTTCATCAAGGGCCGCAGCAAATCGTTGATCCTCGGTCCCTCCGGGCAGAACATCTATCCGGAAGAAGTTGAAGCGGTGGTCAACAACCAGCCCTATGTCTTGGAGTCGGTGGTGGTGGACCGGGCGTCGAAGTTGGTCGCCCTCGTCTATCTGGACGAAGAGGCCATGGCGGAGGACGGCCTGGATACCGAAGATATCGCGGACGTCCCCGACCGTATCCGGATCCTGTCGAACAAGGTGCTTCCCAACTACAGCCAGTTGATGAAGGTGGAGGTGGTCGAGCATCCTTTCGAAAAGACGCCGAAATTGAGCATCAAGCGGTTCTTGTATAAATAATCTTTTCGTCATGCAAGGTTTTGCGTTTCCTGTATTTGGTAGGATGTAAAGCTTTTTCAATGACTATACAATTAAGTGTAATCCAGGCGGAAACAGCAGCGATCATGTTGGCTGTTTCCGCTTTTTTATGTTTATGAATACGTTCGCATTTTCTCGTTTCCGGATCCGCCTTGTACTGGCGCTGGGCATATTGCTGCCCGGATCCGGCTTTCTTGCCGCTCAGACGCGATTCGGCGCTGAGCTGCCCTTCCGCCAGGAGATTTCCTTCGGCGTCGGAACCTTGCCTTTCGTTTCCTCCTTCGGCGAATTCCCGCTGCTGGACAACCAGAATGTCGGCGGCATGGGCGACTTGTATGACGTGTACCGCACCCGGTACACGGATGTTAGTTTCTTGCCGGTTCTTTCCCTGAACTATCGCTATGCTTTGGCCGAGCGTATCTCCATCGGGGTGAACCTGAGCGCGACCCGTGCTTGGGGCAAGGGCTATAATGTCGTCTCCGGAACCGATGCCGCGAAGAAAGAGATCACCGCCTTCTATCTGATGCCGCAGTTCCGTTACGACTATCTGGTGTCCCGGAATTGGCATCTCTTCGGCCATGTCGATCTCGGCGCCGGCTATTGGACCGGGCAGGAAGATGCGGAGAAAATCTCCAAAGTCCTGTTTGCAGGAGAACTGGTTCCCATCGGCGCGACCTTCGGGCGACGGTTCTTCGGGGGCGCGGAATTGGTCGTCGGAACAGTTACCTACGGCTTCCGCGGCAGCATCGGTTACAGATTTTAACTAAGGAAAGCGATGAAAAAGATTGGATTATTGATCTTGGTTCTGCTGGCGGGCGCGTGCAGCATGTATAACTACGACGATTTTACCGGGACCCCGGATTACCGCCAGGAGATCGGGGAAAACTATATTAAAAACATCGTGGAACTGCTGATTGTCGACAATTTGCTCGCGATGGAAAAGGCGTTGGACTACGATGAACTCTCCACTTCCATATCCGGTAAGATCGGTACCAGCGCGAACTATCAGACCGGCGGCGTGTCGATCTGGAACTCTGATGCTCGGTGGACGGTGAACGCCGTCGATGCCGTGAAGGGCGTCCAGATCCGGAAAGAGGGTGCGGACAGCACCTGGCAACTGGTCCGGAATGCGGACTACGGTTTCCGGAGCGGAGACGATCCGACGGAGTACACGATGACGATCCGGATGCTGTCCGGGGGCGGGGGAGAACAGCACGATTGGTCGGTCTCGCTGACGGGAAAGCGACGGGAGCGGAAAGGATATTCCTGCAAGTTCGACACCCAGACCCCCCTGTTCTTCGGTGCGGGAACTTACGACCGATGGCAGTATTGCAAGGGACGGCTCTTTATGGAAGTCTTCCGCAACGGTTCCAAGGTGGACAAGTGCTGCATCGAGTACGACGGCGGCATCTCCGACTACAAGTTCATCAACGGCCTGTAGCGCTTCGCAAGGCAGACCGCCTTCTCCTTTTTCTTTGTTGTCCCCGGTCCCCGGCTTATGACATTTTGTCAGATTTCCGGGATTGGAATATTATTTGACACTTTGGAGACGGTTCCGCAAAGGAACAAGACGACAAAGCATCAAATAATCAGAAATATGGCAAACAAAGGACAAATTGGAGTAACCACCGAGAACATATTCCCGGTCATCAAACAGTTTTTATATTCAGACCACGAGATATTCCTGCGGGAACTTGTGGCGAACGCGGTTGACGCGACCCAGAAACTCAAGGCGCTGGCCTCGGCGGGCGATTTCAAGGGCGAACTGGGCGAACTGCAGATCCGCATCGAACTGGACGAGAAAGAGAAGACTCTCAAGATCATCGACAACGGCATCGGCATGACCGACGAAGAGGTTGACAAGTACATCAACCAGATTGCCTTTTCTTCGGCGGGCGAATTCCTGGAGAAATACAAGGACCAGAACATCATCGGCCATTTCGGCCTGGGCTTCTATTCCGCCTTTATGGTCGCGAAGAAAGTGACGATCGAGTCTCTGTCTTGGCGCGAAGGCGCGGAGGCTGTCCGCTGGACCTGCGAGGGGGATCCCGAATATGAGATGGAGCCTTGTGAAAAGACGGATCGCGGGACCGTCGTGACGCTCTATCTGGACGAAGACGGGGCGAAAGACTACGGCACCTCCGGCAAGATCGGCCAGTTGCTCGACAAATATTGCAAGTTTATGCCGGTTCCGATCGTGTTCGGCAAGGAGCGGGAGTGGAAGGACGGGAAGTACGTCGACACCGACAAGGATCACATCGTCAATTCCATCGAACCCCTCTGGACCCGCAAGCCGACGGACCTGAAGGAAGAGGACTACATGAAGTTCTACCGCGACCTCTATCCGATGAAGGAACAACCGCTGTTCTACATCCATTTGAACGTGGATTATCCATTCAATCTTACCGGCATCTTGTACTTCCCCAAGATCAAGGACCGGATGGCCATCGAGAGAAACAACATCCAGCTGTACTGCAACCAGATGTTCGTGACCGACCACGTGGACAACATCGTGCCGGACTTCCTGACCCTGCTGCACGGAGTCATTGATTCTCCGGACATCCCGCTGAATGTGTCCCGCAGTTACCTGCAGAACGACGAGAATGTAAAGAAGATCTCGACCTACATTACGCGGAAGGTGGCTGACCGTCTGGAGGAAATCTTCAAGAACGACCGGACTGCCTGGGAAGAGAAGTGGGACAATCTGAAGCTGTTCATTGAATACGGCATGCTTTCGGACGAAAAGTTCTGCGAGCGGGCGCTGAAGTTCGCCCTTTTCAAGAACACCGACGGGAAGTTCTTCGCGCTGGAAGACTACCGCAAGGCGATTGAGCCGGCGCAGACCGACAAGGATAAGAGGGTGGTCTATCTCTATACGACAAACGTGGACGAACAATATACCTTCATCGAGGAGGCGAAGAACAAGGGATACGACGTGCTGCTGATGGATTGTGAACTGGACGCGCACTATGTCAACCTGCTTGAGCAGAAGCTTAAGGATAGTCGCTTCGCCCGTGTGGATTCCGATGCCGTCGACAATCTCATCCCGAAGGAGGAGCGCAAGAAGCCGGAACTGCCTGAATCCGACCGGGAGGACATCCGGATCCTGTTCAAGGCAGTGCTTCCGAAGGAGTATGAATATGATGTGGAGGTGGACAATCTGGGGGCTTCCCAGGCGCCGATCCTGATCACCCAGAGCGAGTTCATGCGCCGGTATCGGGAGATGAGCGCCTTGGGCGGCGGGCTGAACTTCTATGGAGAGATGCCGGCTGCCTACAACATCACCGTCAATCTGGAGCATCCGCTGGTTTCCAGGCTGATCGCCCGTCAAGACGAAGCCGTGCAGACAGCTTATCCGGCCGCGCTGCCGGAGAAGCCTTCCGACGAGGAGAAGAAGGCGCATGAGGAGGCGATGGCGGCGCACAAGGCGGAGATCGAGGCTTTCGCCGAGCAGGAGGACGCGCTCAAGCAGATCACCGATCTGGCCCTGCTGTCCAACGGCCTGTTGAAGGGCAAAGCCCTTTCAGATTTCATCGCCCGCAGCGAGCAAGTCCTCTCCGACGCGTATCTGCGGGAATAGATCCCGTGTTTTGTAATATTCTTATAATGAATATGTTGCTTGAAACAACCCGGGCGATTTCGCCCGGGTTCAATTGTGTTTCTCTCAATCCTTCATCGACTTGTGCCCCACGGGGATGTGCAGAAATTTCCGGACTTGGTACGGGGCGGCGCCGCAACAGGCGAGCAGCTTGTTTGCGTAGACTGCCTTTTCCTCTGCCGGCAACTTGAATAGGTCGCCCATATTCCTGAACGGCTTTTCCCGCGCGACAAAGTTTGCCATCTTGATGTACGCACGACCTGAATGATGGTCGAAATCTTCCCTGATTTCATATTCACTGCCGGTATTGGAACGAAACGCCAGAAGCATCCGCTCGTAGGAGCCGTAGAAGCGGATGGCTCGCTTATGGTCAATGACTGAATATGCCGTCACGATGTAATCAGCCAGCTGCTTGCTTTCTGCAAGTGTGAGTCCATCGAACAGCCGGTCCAGCCACCCATAGGTTAGGTGCCTCCGATGGTTTCTCTCGTCATTGACAACACGGATTGCCCGTCGCAAACCGGCGGAGGCACTCCTCAGGACAACCGGCTCAGAGAACGGGTTTCGGGATCGGGCGTAAGCAAGGAAATTCCATTGCCACTGTTCAGCGCTTTTGCAGAGCCGTGCCTCGACTGGATTGTTGTAAACATAAGCGAGTGCAGTCCGTTTGGCTTTGTCGCTCCGTTTGTCGGCCATCCCGAAACGATCAAACAGCGGACCTTTCAGCCCGTAGCGGCGGTTGAACATCCGGGCGAAGACCGTGGTGTAGTCATGGATGAAAGCGGAGACGGTCTTCTGGGAATCGCTTTCGATCAGGATGTGTATGTGGTCGAACATCAGGCACAGGCCGAGAATCCGGATATGGTGTTGCTCAGCGTAGCGCGAGAAAACAGTAAAGAAAACAAGGAAGTCCTTGACTGAGTAGAAGATCAGTCCCCTCGAAGTCGTGCGCTGGTAAATATGCAGGACCACCGTACCTGCAAAGCGCTTTCGTTTTTTCATAATCCAGTTTTTAGGTTCGGCCAATTTAGTGTATTTCTTCCCGGAATGCAAGTTTATGAATTCCGTGGTGATTAACATGTTTATAGTGAGTGCTTCATACGAAACAACCCGGGCGATTTCGCCCGGGTTGTTTCAAGTATCATTCTATGAATGAGGGGCTTGACTGCCACGCTTCGCTCATTCCGGATAGTCGTCGATCCAGTAGGGGAAGAATTCGGTGGTGCCGGGTTCGAGCCCGAAGGTGATGTCGCCTGTGAGGGGGGTGAAGTCAAAGCCGTTGAAGTCCTCCCGCTCCTGCAGCCGGAAAGAACCCTTGACGGATACTTTTTCCACGGTGGGATCGGACTCGAGATCCTCGTAGACGGTGTGTTCGAGGAAGTCGTAGGCATATTCATAAATACCGGTTTCGTAGTCGACTTTCAAAGGCTTGAGGCGGCCGAAATATCCTTCCAGCAGTTCGCTTTCGACGATGCCGCAGACAAACTTGATCGTCCAGTCGGGGTATGCTTCAATCCGGAAATCGAGGTTGATGCCGTCGACTTCCACCATATGGTGGATCGGTCCGGTCGGCCGGGTGCATTCGTGTATCTCGTGGCTGGCGCCGTTCTTGTCGATGCCGAAGATGGTTCTGTATGCCGGTATTTTTTCTCCGTCCACGGTGTCCACCACGGCACCCGACTTGAACAGGACAATGTCCTGCAGGTCAGGGAGCCGTCCGCTTGAGAAGAACCGGCCGGGGCCGATGTCGGTACCGAGGGACGCGTAGTAGTTCAGCATTTCCACGCCGCCGTCCTCCATCAGCATGCAGACCGTTGGGTTGAAATCCTGTCCGATGTCTCCGACGAAAAGGCCTTTGCAGCGTCCTTCCAGCCCTTCAATGGGGTAATCCCCGCTTTCCCAGGGTCCAAGGGCTTCTTTGAGCGTGAACACCACGCTCCCGTCCTCAGTGATTCTCACGGAAGACCGCTCGATCTCGGCTTCCTGTTCCAGGCCCCAGTCGTAGACGAGTTCCGTGATGTCTTTCACGCCGCCTTCTCCTTCTTGGATGACGCCGGGATAGTTAAGGGAACCGTCTCGGAGGCTGATGGAAGGAATATAATCCAAGGTAAGGCCGTCTCCGGTCACGTGGATGTTGGTATTGCCCATCACTTCGCTGAGATTGCACTTCAGGAAGAAGGCGCCCTTCCCCTTCCAGATAGGTTTTCCGGAGGAAGGGTCTGCCTGGGCGGAGAACATGTCGAACGTATACTCGCTGACCGAAATTTCGGCCTTCGGGTCGCGCGGCAGGACGAAATACCACTCGTCTCCCTCCGTCGTGACAATCGGTGCGTCCGGAACGCCGTAGAGCTGGCTGTAGTAGCCGGAGATCGGGCTTTCCCGAAAAACGGATTCGCTCTCGAAATACCCGCAGTAGGCGACGGCGATCAAATCGGGGACATTCCAGTCGACGGTGGCGCGAGGGAGCAGGGAAGCCGGATCGGCGTTGCCGGATCCGGTCGTTTTGCAGCCGGTCAATGCGAGACCGACGGCCAGCAGGAGGGTCAGGTACTTATTCATTTCAGGAAAATTTTAAGCATATTCGGATTCGTGAGGTTGGTTTGTCAAAGGTAGCATTTTTTTCGGTTCATATAAAGCGTTCTTGATTCATGAAATACTTTTTCAATCGTGAGGATAAGGGCTTCTGCTTGCGTGTTTCTGGAAAAAAGCGTATATTTGTATCTTGTAAACCAATCCCTTGCATGCAGGAAACTGAAGCCATATACCCCCTCGATCCTGAAAAGATCTACTATTCGAGGGACGAGCTCACTCTTGAGACGGCCGACGGGCCGAAAACCCTGAGACTGGGCGCATGGCTCAATTACGATCCGGTTCGCATCCATAAGATGATTGTGCGGGAGAAAACTCTCAAGGTGGATGCGATCGAGGTTTACAATCCCTTGATGAGCAAGCTCCGGAGGGCGGATCAGGTCTATTACAAGAAGTTCATGGGGCTGAATGTGACCATCGATTTCCCGGGCTTCGCCTCCGACATCCTTGCCAAGATACCTTTCGAGAACGATCCGATCGGTTTCTACAAATGGTGGCGCAAAGGCAAGCATGAAGACAAGGTTTATCTTTCCAAGGTGAATCAATTTATTTTGTTCCAGAAGGTTTCTCTGATGGAGCCCAAGACGATGCTCAAGAAGGATCTGGAGTTCGTCCGTAACTTCTGATTCTTCCCGCCGCCGTAAACTTCGTAATCCATATGGCTGAATTGAAAGGCCGGAAATTCACGGTCAAACATGACGCGCCCTTGTTGGAATATCTCTTCCAATTGTTTCCCGGGCAGAGCCGAAAAAGCGTCAAGTCCTATCTCAAGAACGGTCAGGTGCTGGTGAATGATAAAGCGCAGACCGCTTTCGACCTTCCCCTCCGGGAAGGAGATCGGCTGTTCATCCTGGCGAAGGGCGTGTCAATCGCTCGCGCTGAACAGCAGGGTGCCCGAGATACTTCCCGGGGTCTCGGGGTGGAGATCATCTACGAGGATGATCGTTTCCTTGTGGTGAACAAGGCATCCGGGCTGCCGACGATCGCGACCCGGGGCGTCCGTTCGAGCGGATCGGCCAAGCGGGAAAAAACGGTGTATTCGATTCTGACGGCGTACATGAAGGGGAAAGCCCATTCGGAACGAATCAATCTCAAATTGAAGGGGAAACTGCCCAACCGCGTCTTCATCGTGCATCGGATCGATCGGGACACGTCCGGCCTGCTCCTGTTCGCGAAGAACGAGGAAACCAAGAATCTGTTGCAGTCGAAATGGAACGAACTGGTGATCGAACGGAAATATGTCGGGATCGTGGAAGGCGCCCCCGCTTCTGCGGAAGGGACGGTCGCTTCCTGGCTGAAGGAAAACGCGAAGTCGCTGGTTATGGAATCCTTCCCGTCCGATGACGGTTCCGGCGAAGCCAAGCATGCCGTTACGCATTTCAAGGTGCTCGGGCCATGGTCGGTCCTGCCGGGCGGAATGAAGGCAGCTCCCTATTCCCGGATCGAATTCGAACTGGAGACGGGACGCAAAAATCAGATCCGGGTGCACTGCAAGGATCTCGGCTGTCCGATCGCCGGTGATTTCAAGTACGGGGCGAAGACCAATCCCCTGGGACGGCTGGCCCTCCATGCGAAGACGCTGGTTTTCAAGGATCCCTTCACGGGTGTCCTCCGCGCCTTCGAGAGCCGGCTTCCGAAAGGCTTCTGAGTTTTGCCGGCGATCTACAACTCATTTCCGCTCAGCGATTTACGTGTTTCCATGTGCCGAAAAATCGACACATGGAAAACGGCAAGAGGCTGATCCTGAATCAGATCCTCATAGCTGTAAAAATTTCTGAATTTGATTCGGTGCGGCAGAGGTCGCTCGGGACAATTGCCGGAACAGTTTCGACTTTTCCTCCGGAGACCATCCTAGGACGGCTTTCACGTTGTCATGCCCGATTGTCGTCCGGACATATTCAATCATCTCGACGTATGCAGTGTCAGGTTGCGGAGACCAGTCCATCACGATGTCATATTCACTGCCGGTGTTGGCGTTCATGGCTTGTACCATCGTCCGGTAACTGCACGTAAATTCCGGGCTGCAGACGAGTTCCCGTCGCCATCCGTTTCCGCATCTGTGCCAAACATGCTTCCGTCCTTTTCCGATCGGGCCATAGTAAGCGACCAGCGCATTGTAGTCGATGGGATTGAAGAGCGAGATGATAAAATCGGTCAGCTGCTCCTGTTCCGCTTCGTTCAGCTTTGCGAACATCCGCCGAAGCCTTGCGTAATTCAGCCACAAATTTTTCCGGAAACAGGTCTTGACTTCGGCGACAGCAGCCTTCATGTAATAGGATGCCGTGTGGAGGTTGAGCCGCTCTGAAAAAGGATGATCGCTGATTGCGTAGGGGAGAAAGTTCCAACGGGATTTCTCTACATCCCGTGTCAGTTTCTTTTCCACAGGATTGTTGTACAAGTAGTTCAGACCGGTCTTTGCTTTCTTCAAGCCGACCTTCAACGCGCTTCCGAAGGGTGACCGGAACAGTCTTCCGCTTCTTCCGGCGTCTTGGTTGACGGCTTTGCTGAACGATCTTGCCGTCTGCTGCTCCAGTCCTGACAGGCTTTCCTTGCGCAGAGCTTTCAAGGCTTTGTGAATATGGTCGAACATCAAGCAGAGGCCGACTACGGTGATGTCAGGGTATTTACGTGCAATGGTGGCGAAAATCGTGAAATATACGAGCCGGTCTTCTCGGCTATAGAAAAGCAGGATGCCTTTGCAAGTGTTCTGGTAGGTGTGGATCAAGGTGTCCGGGAAAAACTTTCGGCTCTCTCGTGTCATTTTCATAGGAAGTTTAAGTAGCGGCAATCCCGCCTGAAACAAAGGTAAGAAAGTTCCCTGAAAAAATGTGTGCGGCGATCTGTAATTTATTTTTGGCCTGCAAGTTACATGTTCTTATGTAGCGATTTATCGGTATATGAGAATGTATAACATTTTAATAATCAAATAAATGTACATCGCCGCTGTTTTCCCGGGGGAATGGTTATCTTTGTAAAAATGATTTTAAAAATGAAGAATTGGATACTTGTTTGGATGGCGGTTGCGGGCTGCCTAATCGGGGCTTTTCCTGTCCTGGGACAGAAAAAGGCGATGGACCACGATGTGTATGATGGCTGGCAGCGGGTCGACGGGGTGCAATTGTCCCCGGACGGCCGGGTGCTGGTGTACCAGATCAATCTTCAGGAGGGGGACGGGGAACTGATCGTCCGGAACAGCACGCCCTTGAACAAGAACGGACTCCGGCTTCCGGGCGGGAAGCCCCGCTCCGGCAGGGCATCCGCCCCTGCTGAACTGCGGATTCCCCGGGGGCATTCCGCCCAGATCGACCCGATGGGATTGTACTTGTATTGCAGGGTCAAGCCCCCGTTCGCAACGACCCGCCGGGAGAAGATCGATAAGAAAAAGGCAGAGGACCAGACCAAAGATTCTCTTGCCGTTGTGGATCTTGTACGGATGACGCTGAAAAAGTATCCGGCCGTCACCGCATTCGGTACCGGATTCGATTCGATGCCTTTCGTGGCGTACAAGTCCGAATGGAAGGTGGCTGCTGACACAGTGAAGAAGGTTCCGGCCGGCAGGAAAGAGGGGTTGATTGTGCTGGATCCTGCCGCAGGGCGTATGGACACCGTGCTGCGGGTGGATAAATTCGTCTTTGACCGAACGGGATCCCTGCTGGCGTATTCCGTCAAGAAGGACAAGAAGGACACTACGACTGCCAGCGCGATGATGCTGGCATCCCTCCCCGGTGATTTCGGTAGGGCGCAGGCTCTCTCCCGGGATGCTGCGTTCTACGGGACCCCGGTCTTCAGCGACGACGGGATCCGAGTGGCCTGGACGGAATCTTCCGACACCAATTCTACGGGGAACAAGCGCTGTTCCCTGATGCTGGCCGAGCGCTTGACGCAGGATTCCGGTCTGCCGGCGGAAGGGCCTCGTCTCGAAGTGCGGACACTTTCGGAGGCCGGTGTATCCGTGTCCGGCACCGAGGACTGGACGCTGAACGAAAACAGTTCATTGACCTTCTCCAAAAGCGGCCGGCGCTTGTTCCTGGGAATCGCGCCGATCCGCCCTCCGAAGGATACCTCCATCGTGGATTTCGAGACTGCCCAGTTGGACATCTGGAACTGGGACTCGTATCTGACTCCTCCCCAGCAGAAATTGCGGCTGGACCGGACACTGAAGAAGACATATGACGCGGTGCTGGACGTCGATGCGGATGTGAAGACCATCCGTTTGTTGAGCGATTCCTTCTTTGAAGGGGTCCGCTACATCGACGGCGGGGACGGGGACTATGCGGTCGCCCTGGACGACACGAAATACATGGTTTCCAAGGTTTGGGACTACAACAGTTTCCAGGATGTGTACAAGGTCGATTTGCGGAACGGCAACCGGGAACTCCTGTTCGAGAAACTGAACGGGACGGTGAGCGTGTCTCCGGAGGGGAAATACCTGCTCTGGTACAGCGCCGATGATCAGCACTGGCACAGCTATGACATAGCCCGAAAGCAGAAACGCAATCTGACCGAGCCGCTGGGGGTCGCGTTCTACGACGAGGAAAACGACAGTCCGACTTATGCGAGACCTTATTCCAGTCCTTTCTGGGTAACGGGGGATCGGTATGTGATCCTCTCGGATCGGTACGACTTATGGCGGATCGATCCTGCGACGGGGGCGGCAGAAAACCTGACGAAGGGGGAAGGCAGGAGCCGTCGGGTGCAGTTCCGTTGCACGGATCCGGTTCCGGCGCGCTTGACGGAGGCTGAAAGCCGATTGGGGATCCGACGGACTTTTGCCCCTGACGACCGGATATTCGTGACCTCATTCCAGGAGGACGACAAGCGGAACGGAATCGGAAGGATCCGCATCGACAAGCCTGCCGTCCCGGAGTATTCCTTGGACACGGTTTCCTACACGGGGCTGCTTCGGGCGCCCGGATCGGAGGAACTGGTGTTCCAGAAGGGGAATTTCCGACACCCGTACGACCTGTACCGTACGGTCGACGGCTTCCGCACGGCCGAGAAATTGACCGCCCTCAATCCGCAGATGAACGAATACCGTTGGGGCAGCGCGGAGCTCTTTGCATGGAAGGCGTATGACGGTACCCCGCTGAAAGGGCTCGTCTTTATCCCGGACGGCATCAAGCCCGGAGAGAAGCTTCCGGTGATGGTCTATTTCTACGAGAAAAATTCCGAATCGCTTTACAATTTCCGGATGCCGGCCCCGAGCCGTTCCACCGTGAATATTCCTTTCTTCTGCAGCCGCGGCTATATTGTCTTCGTGCCGGACATCGTGTACAAGGTAGGGCATCCGGGGGAGAGCGCCCTGAACTGCATCTGCTCGGGCGCGGAGGCACTCTGCGAGAAATATTCCTTTGCGGACAAGGGCCGAATGGCCATTCAGGGGCAGAGTTGGGGCGGCTACCAGACCGCCTGGCTGGTGACACGCACGAATATGTTCGCGGCCGCCGGAGCCGGCGCGCCCGTCTCGAACATGACTTCGGCCTACGGCGGAATCCGTTGGGAGAGCGGAATCACCCGCGCCGGTCAGTACGAGCATGGCCAGAGCCGTATCGGCAAGAGCCTCTGGGACGAGGGAGGGCTGGAACTCTATCTGGAGAATTCCTCGATCTTCCGGGCAGACCGGGTCGAGACCCCGCTTCTGATTATGCACAATGACAACGACGGAGCCGTACCTTGGTATCAGGGCATCGAATTATTCTCCGATCTGCGCAGGCTTGGAAAGCCGGTCTGGATGCTGCAATACAACAACGAGGCGCACAACTTGTCGGAGCGCCGCAACAGCAAGGATCTTTCGATACGTCTGCAGCAGTTCTTCGATCACTATCTGCTCGGCGCGCCGATGCCGGCATGGATGAAGACCGGGGTCCCGGCGGATCGCAAAGGGGAATATTTCGGATTCGAACTTGTTCCCTGATTTCCCCTTTCGGTTTTTGGGATTTTTGATGAAATTGATTAACTTTGAATTTATACAAAAGGGCTTGAACCCGTTCAAAACAAACACTTAATAACTAATATTTCTTGAAATGATTTACAAAATCGTTGACATTCAGGGTATAGGCGAGGCTTATGCCACGAAACTCATTGCGGCGGGAGTCGCCACGGTCGATCAGCTTCTGGAGAAAGGGAAAGACGCGAAGGGTCGCAAGGCCCTCGCTGAAGCGACCGGCATTTCCGAGAAGAACATTCTCACATGGGTCAATCATGCCGATCTATTCCGCATCAACGGAGTGGGTCCTCAGTTCTCCGAACTGCTTGAAGCCTCCGGTGTCGATACCGTGAAGGAGTTGGCGACCCGCAATGCGGAGAATCTGGTTGCCAAGATGGAGGAAGTCAATGCTCAGAAGCGTCTGACCAAGGTCGTTCCGTCCGTGGAGCAGGTTAAAAAGATGATCGAGCAGGCCAAGAATCTCCCTGGGACGCTTACCTACTAGACGATTTGCAGCAGATCCCTGCTGCATACTTTCTTTATTGCCGACACCCTACAACAGTCCGAGGTCTGAGAACATTCGGCGGTAGGCGTCGGCTTTTTTGTTTAGCGCGAGGGGGTAGGCGCGGAAGGAAGAGGGCAGCCTGTACAACCGGATCGTCCGGCCGTCGAACATACATTCAACAAAATCCCCCAGGGCAGGTTCCGGGCAGGAGAAGGTCTCCGTGAACACCCGGGTGGCTTTGCCGCCTGTCGTGACCACCGCCCTGCAGGTCGGAATCCTGCGGAGAAGCGCCGGAATGTCCGTGGGCTCTACCACCTCCAGATATTGGTCCGAAGCATTGTCCTTGAGTCGACGGACCGCGGTGGCGGTGTCGTACATCGCGATTCCCTTCTGCGTACAGAAGGCGATGATTTCGGACAATTTGAATTTCTTTTCAACGGGCTCGACGAAGTGATTCTTGTCGTGGAAGAACAGGATTCCGAAGATCCTCCACATGTCGTTGAGGTAGTTCGGGTAATAGAAGGGCATGCACCAGCGTTTCTGAGGCGGCGGAAAACTGCCCATCATCAAGACCTGCGCCTGTTCCGGAAGAAAAGGTTCGAAAGGATGCCGCTCGATGCGGTCCGGGATGTCTATTTTCGTGAGGGTCATGGTTGCAAAAGTAGCGGTTATTCCGGAAATAATCATTAATTTTGTTATCCTATAAAATGTTCCGGGTAATGAACAGATATCTTGCTTTTCTTCTTGTCGTGTCGCTCGGGTCGGGTTTGGTATCCTGCAAGATATCACCCCAGCGTCCGTCGGCACCGGATTATCAAATGGAATACGTTGTCGAAGGGGTCTCCTTCAGCATGGTGAAATTGCCTGCTGGCAGTTTCACTATGGGCATCAGCTCCGACAACCGGAGGGCGGTGAAGGGAGGTGTCGCCCAGGAAGTCGCCCTGGACGGCTTCGTGATCACCGAGAAGCCCGTCTCTCAGGCGCTCTGGACTGCCGTAATGGGGAAGAATCCGAGCTCGAAGGCAAATCCCGACCTGCCGGTCGACTGGGTTTCCTGGGACGATGTTGTGAAATTCATTTCCAAGTTGAACAAATATACCGGCAAGACCTTCCTCCTGCCTACCGAAGCCCAATGGGAATATGCCATCAACAGATTTGAAGGGCAAGGATCTTCCATCCTGGAAGAATGGTGTTTCGACCCGTTTTCTTCCGCTGAGAATGGGTATTTCAACCCTTCGATTCTGCTGGTCAATCCCACGGGGCCTGAAAAGGGAGATCAGAAGGTCGTCCGTACGTTCTTGACCCGGAGCCCGCTGAATCGTAAGATAAAGCGGGAAAAACTCGGTTTCCGCCTGGTCCAACCGACCGAAGAAACCTTCCCTGAACAATTGCTGGAAGTATTGAACGGAAACACCGTGAACCGGGACCCGGTCGATGCGAGCCGGGAGATCACGGAAACGATCGAGGTGAACGGGGTTTCCTTCAAGATGGTGCAGGTGGCCGGAGGAACCTTTGAAATGGGATATACGGCAACCGACCACCCCGGGGGCTTGCGTTTTGAAATTCCGGAAAATGAGCAACCTGCCCACAAGGTTACTTTGGATGATTTCGCGCTCGGCGAAACGGAGGTGACAGTGGGATTGTGGAGGGCCGTGATGGGGTCAGTACCCTACCTGAACGACATGGAACGACCCCGGACCCCGGTCGGGAACGTTTCTTGGTACGATTGCCAGGACTTTCTGCAAAAACTCAACGGTTTGACCGGCCGGAAATTCCGGCTTCCGACCGAAGCGGAATGGGAATACGCTGCCCGTGGAGGGCGCCGGTCCTCCCATACTCCTTTCAGCGGGTCTGCTTTCGTCGGCCAGGTCGCTGTTTATTCCAGCACGGCCGGCGGCGCGAAGCCCCGAACGGAAAAAGTGGTCGTGAAGAGTTTACGGCCCAATGAATTGGGGTTCTACGATATGAGCGGCAACGTGTGGGAGTGGTGCCATGACCGCTATGCGGAATATTCAGCGGCCGATTCGGTGAATCCTGTCGGAGCCGCGGAAGGAGGCAACCGGATCATGCGAGGCGGAAGTTATGCGAGTCCTTGGACTGCTTGCCGGGTTTCCAACCGATCCAGCATTCCCGCTGTGAACGTGAAGGGATCTTTCGGCCTTCGACTTGCTTTGTAGCGATGGGGATGACAATGCTATAACTGAATATCATGGAAGAACAACTGAAATTCACTTGCCTGCATGATTTCCATCTGGCGCTCGGCGCGAAGATGAGTCCTTTCGCAGGTTACGACATGCCGATCCAGTACACCTCCATCACAGAGGAACATCGTGCCGTCCGCGCGGATGTCGGCATATTCGACGTCTCCCATATGGGAGAAATCTTTATCAGCGGTCCGGATTCCGAAAAGTTCGTGAACTATATCTTTACGAACGATGTTTCGACCCTGGAGGCCGGGCAGATCCTTTACGGGATGATGCTCTACCCGGACGGGGGTACGGTGGACGACCTATTGGTGTACAAAGGCTATATCGAAGGCAATTTCCTGCTGGTCGTGAATGCTGCGAACACCGAGAAGGATTATGCCTGGATCCTGCAGCATGCGGAGGGCTTCGACGTGAAAATCGTCAACGATTCCGACAACTGGGGGCAGATCGCCGTCCAGGGGCCGAACGCGGAGGAAGCCGTTACCAAGGCGCTGGGCTTCGCCGTCGCGTCCAAACTGGACTTCTACACCTTCATGAACGTCCATATCGCCGACAGGACGATGTTCATCAGCCGGACCGGATACACCGGGGAAGACGGATTTGAGATCTATGCCGATCCTGCTTGGATCCGTGAGATCTGGAATACCCTCCTCGAGGACAACGTGACGCCCTGCGGACTGGGTTGCCGGGACACGCTCCGCTTCGAGGCGGGACTGCCGCTTTACGGGCATGAACTGAGTCCGGAAATTTCTCCGGTCATGGCCGGCCTCAGCATGTTCTGTAAACTGGGAAAGGAGGAGTTCTTCGGAAAAGAGGCGATCGCGGCCCAGAAAGCGGAAGGGGTGGAGCGGAAGGTGGTCGGCATCGAACTGCAGGACAACGCCGTTCCGCGCGCTGGCTATCCGGTGGAGTTGGAAGACGGGACCGAAGTCGGCGTCGTCACGACGGGCTATCGCTCCATCTCGCTCGGCAAGAGCCTCTGTTTCGCGCTGGTGAAGAAGGAATATGCCGCGCTTGGCTCGTCCCTCTTCATTCGGATCCGCAAACATACCTTCCCGGGCATCGTGGTTAAGAAACGCTTTTATCAAACAAATTATAAGAAATAAACAGAATCGTAAAACCATTGAATCATGAGCAAAGTGATTGAAAACCTCAAATACAGTGAGGATCATGAGTGGGTAAAGGTCGAAGGAAACGTGGCCGTCATCGGTGTTACCGACTATGCCCAGAACGAGTTGGGTGACATCACCTATGCCGACCTCCCGGATGTGGACGACGAAGTTACCGCCGGGGAGGAATTCGGCGCGTTAGAGAGCGTGAAAGCTTCCAGCGAACTGCTGGCTCCGGTTTCCGGCACCGTTATCGAATGCAACGAAGAGTTGGAAGACGCGCCTGAGAAGATCAATGAGGATCCGTACGGCACCTGGATCATCAAGATCGAGATGAGCGATCCCGCCCAGCTGGAGGACCTGCTGGATGCGGCCGCATACGCGGCGTTGATTGAATAATAGCGTATGTCAAACTTCGCTTATTTCCCGCATACCGATGATGATGTACGTCAGATGCTGGAACAGATCGGAGTAAAGTCGCTGGACGATCTCTATTCCGATGTTCCGGCTGACGTGCGCTTCAAGGGCGACTATGATCTGCCGGACGCCATGTCCGAGCAGCAGATCCGAGACTTTTTCGCTGCGCTGGAAAAGAAGAACGATAAGATGACGGTGTTCGTCGGACAAGGCGCGTACGACCATTACACACCGTCCGTCATTCCGTATCTGACCTCGCGCTCCGAATTCTTGACCGCCTATACCCCGTATCAGGCGGAGATTTCGCAGGGTACGCTGCGGTATATTTTCGAGTACCAGAGCCTGATTTGCTCCCTGACCGGGATGGACGTCAGCAACGCTTCGATGTACGATGGTCCGTCTGCCGCCGCCGAGGCCGGAAAGATGGTTCTTTCCTGCACCAAGCGCAAGAGCCGCGTGCTTGTGTCCAACGCCCTGCTTCCGCATGTGCGCAAGGTCATTGAAACCTACTCCAAATACAACGGGACAGAACTCTGCGAACTCCGCATCAACGGCGGCCGGACCTGTTTCGACCATCTGAGGGAGGAAGTTGCCGTAGGAGATGTGGCGGGCGTGATCGTGCCGTCCATCAACCGTTTCGGCATCGTAGAGGATTTGACCGGATTCGCCGAGATCATCCATGAAGAAGGGGGCCTATTCATTGTGTATTGTGACCCGTCCGCCCTGGCCGTGGTGAAATCGCCCGGAGAATGGGGTGCCGACATCGCGGTGGGCGAGGGCCAGAGCCTGGGCATGCCGCTGAGTTTCGGAGGCCCGTACCTGGGATTCATGGCTTGCCGCAAGGACTTTGTACGCAAACTGCCCGGCCGCATTGTCGGGGAAACCCGCGATTCGGAAGGCCGGCGTTGCTACTGCCTGACCCTTCAAGCTCGCGAACAGCATATTCGCCGGGAGAAGGCAACCTCGAACATCTGCTCGAACGAGAGCCTGATGGCGCTCTGGGCGACTATTTACCTTTCCGTTATGGGGCCGGAGGGCATGAAGGAAGTCAATGACCGTTCCTATGCCGCCGCGCACTATCTGCATGACGAGCTCTTGAAGACGGGCAAATTCGAAGCGGTCTTCGATCGTCCCTTCTTGAAGGAATTCGTGCTCAAGCCGTTGATGCCGCTCGAAAGGCTGAGAATCCGGCTTCAGGAGGGCGGATTTTTCGCCGCGCTAGAGACGGAGGAAGGCTATGTCAGTTTCTGTGCCACTGAAAAACGGACGAAGGCGGAAATCGACGCGCTCGTCGCATTGGTGAAGGAGGCCTAGGAAGATGAAATACTACGACAAACTGATTTTCGAACTCTCCCGGACGGGGAGGACGGGATATTCACTCGGACAAAACGAGTGGGGAGCGTCGACGGATGCATTGCCCGCAGTCTTGAAACGCGAGACCGATCCGGAACTGCCCGAGGTCTTCGAAGTGGATGTGGCGCGGCACTACACCAATCTTTCCCAGATGAACTTCGGCGTGGACACAGGATTCTACCCGCTGGGTAGCTGTACCATGAAATACAATCCGAAAATCAATGAGGAAATCGCCTCTATCAAAGGTTTTCAGGGATTGCATCCGCTGCAGCCGGCTTCGACGGTCCAGGGAGCGCTCAGGATCTACCATGACATGAACCGTGCCCTCGCCGCCCTGTCCGGAATGGCTCAGTTTACGTTCAACCCCTGCGCGGGCGCGCACGGTGAGTTGGCCGGTTTGATGATCATGCGCCAATACCATCTGCTGCGCGGGGATCTGAATCGGACCAAGGTCATCGTTCCGGACAGCGCGCACGGCACAAATCCGGCCAGCGCCGCGGTCTGCGGACTCGATGTGGTGGTTGTGAAGTCCAATGAACACGGACTCGTGGACGTTGAGGCGCTCAAACCTTTGCTTGCGGACGACATCGCCGGCATCATGCTGACCAATCCGAATACCCTCGGCCTTTTCGAGAGGGAGATTGAGGAAATCGCGGCGCTGGTCCATGGATGCGGTGGACTGCTGTATTACGATGGCGCGAACTTGAACCCGCTTCTGGGCGTGGCGCGTCCCGGCGACATGGGTTTCGACATCCTGCACATCAACATACACAAGACCTTCAGCACTCCCCACGGCGGGGGCGGTCCCGGTGCAGGCCCTGTGGGTGTCTGCGAGAAGCTCGTGCCGTATCTGCCTGTTCCGAAGGTGGTCAAGGCCGCTGACGGCTCGTTCAAGATCTTCGGAAAACCGGGTGTCCCGCCTGCCTGTCAGGCGAAGAACACCGCCGGCTGTGAAGAGAGCGCGGGGCAGGTGTCCGCCTATCTCGGCAACTTCTTGGTCATCCTGCGAGGATATGTCTACATCCTCTCCCTCGGCAAGCAGCATGTCAAGTGGGTGGGCAAGTATGCCACGCTGGCCGCAAACTACATCAAAGAAAGTCTGAAGGACTTCTACAAGTTGCCGGTTCCGTCGATCTGCAAGCACGAATTCGTCTTCGACGGATTGATCGACGACGGCTCGAAGGTCGCGGCGGACGGAACGGTCGAACGGGAAGGCGCCACTACGCTGGACGTGGCCAAGCGCCTGTTGGATTTCGGTTTCCATGCGCCGACCATCTACTTCCCGTTGCTGTTCCATCAAGCAATCATGATTGAACCGACGGAGACGGAATCCAAGGAAACGTTGGATGCGTTTATCGCCGTGATGAAAGAAATCGCCTGCGAGGCTGCGGAAGATCCCGCTCTGCTCAAGAGCGCTCCGCGCAACACGCCCATTTCCCGCCCGGATGAAACGATGGCGGCTCGTCAGCCGATTCTGAAATTCGCGGACGAAACCTAGTGCCTCTATCTTACTTATATTCATCGAAGCTCCCGGATCCGCGCAGGTCCGGGGGCTTCTTTTATCTGAAAACCGGTTGCTAATTGCGGAATTTTGCGTAAGTTTGGGGAAATAGAATTCTACGTTATATGAACAATCAGACAAAGAAAAACGGACACACGATGTCCAGAAGGGATTTTATGAGTTATTCAGCCCTCGGGCTCGCCAGTTTGACCATCCTGCCGAGCTGGGTAATGCCGGACGGTACGAAGGTCGCTCCGAGCGACCGGATCGTGCTGGGCTTCATCGGTCTCGGCCGACAGGGGAGAAGCGATTTCCGGAGCTTCGCTTCCTGTCCGGGCGTGCAGGTCGCGGCCTGCTGTGATGTGGATTCCATCAAGCGGGAACGCTTCCGGAGGGACGTGGCCCGGTGGCAGCAGCAAAACGACATGAACGAACGCTGTGACATGTACGAGTTTTACGAAGACCTGCTGGACCGGAAGGACATCGATGTCGTCTGCGTCGCGACGCCCGACCACTGGCATGCCCTGATCTCCATCGATGCACTGGATGCCGGAAAGGATCTCTACCTGCAGAAGCCGCTCGCCTATACGATCACCGAGGGGCTTGCCGTCCAGACGGCCGTCCGGCACAACGGTCGGATCCTCCAGATGGGGAGTCAGCAGCGGTCCAGCGCGGAATTCCAGCAAGCGATCCGCCTGGTGCGGGATGGCGCCCTCGGACACATCGAGAAGGTCTATGTGCGGGTCGGGGATGCTCCCAAGCCCCTGGATCTGCCCGAAATGCCGGTGCCCGCCAACCTGAATTTCAACCAATGGCTGGGCCCGCTGAACGATCCGAAGATTCATTACCACCCGGATCTCTGTCCGCCCGTGTCCCTGGATCCGCCCGAGGACGAAAAACTGTGGGGGGCCTGGCGTTGGTACCAGGAAACCGGGAACGGCTATCCCGCGGACTGGGGCGCGCACATGTACGACATCGCCCAGGCTGCCCTCGGAATGGACGGTTCGGGACCGGTGGAATATATTCCCCAGGGCTACAAGGGCACGGAATACGCGACCATGAAATACGCGAACGGCATCCTGATGTACGACCATCCGTACCGTGAGGATCAGCCTGATGCCAAGGGTATCCAGTTCATCGGGGACAAGGGCTGGCTCAAGGTCGCCCGCGGCTACATCGAGGCTTCGGACAAGTCCATCCTGAATAAGGAAGAAAAGGAAGTCAAGGCCGGACAGTACGAGGTGAGTGCTCCGCACATGCAGAACTTCCTCGATGCCGTCCGTGCGCACGAGGATCCCATTGCCCCTGTTGAGTACGGCACCAGCACCAACACGCTCTGCTGTATGTTCAACATCGCCCGCGAGCTCGGCCGGCCGGTCCGCTGGAATCCCGCCACGCTCAGTTTCGAAGGAGACCGCGAGGCCGCTGCCCACCGGCTCTACTGGTACGAGTACCGCCGTCCCTACAAGCTCCGGTATTGCGACAAGCGCAACAACATTTGAGGATTCTTTTGATAAGGGATTGCAGATTCAAAATATTTGCTATATTTGCAGTCCCGATGGGGTATTAGCTCAGTTGGTAGAGCGTTTGAATGGCATTCAAAAGGTCAGGAGTTCGATTCTCCTATGCTCCACAAATCATTTTTTCATATCCATCCGTTGAACACTACCTCCCGAACACGATGAAGCAGGAGCAGGGGATCATATTCAAGACGCTCGACGAGTTCCGCAAAGTGGAACTTGAAGACATCGTGCACTTCTTCGGCGCGGGCCTTTCCTCCCGTATGCCGAAACGGGACTTCGTCGATATGCTGGGCGCCTATCTTATTGAGAAGCCGAAAGAATGGCTCGGACGGATGCTTGAGCGGGATCTGCGTCTGCTGGAACGGCTGGTGGATGCCGGGCCTGAAACCCCGCTTTTCCTGGATTATCCGGACTATCCCTCCGTTTTGGAGACGGTTCGCCTTGTCCATTCCGACACCTCCGATCCCAATTTCCGAAAGTTGTGGATCGGTAGGGAACTGTACGATATCGTTGCCCCGCACATTGTGGATGTTCTTGCGCATGGAGAGGAGAGCGGCCAGTTTGACTGTGAGCGCGCGGCGCTGGGGTATCTGAATCTGTACGGTGTCCTGACGCTCAAGGAATTCTTCAAGCGGATGCTGGAGTTCCAGGCCTACGAAGGGCGTAAGGACCCGGTAGCGTTTATGACTGAACTCTGTGAGAGTCCGGTTATGAAACTCTGTCGCTTCGATTCGGGAAAGCATCGCTATGTGTCCGCGCCTTCCATTTTCGACCCCCAGGAAATCCTTACCGGCCGCAAGAAATATGCGGATGTCAAGAATATCAAGATCTTCTCGCCTCTGGAAGCCCTGGAAGCGGGTTCGGGATCTCCGCTCTTCGTCTTCGGACTAAATACGCCGACGGGGCGCGAACTGGTCGCCATGCTGCAGGAACTGGGATACAAAGGAGACGATCTGGTTCGCGAAGAACACGACATTTGGATGAATTCGCAACGCGCGATGGATGAGGAATCTACTGAAGCCATCTTCCAGGCCGTGACCCGGAAGCAAGACAGCCTTGCCTCGTTTGAGTCTTTCAACGCGTGCATGCAGACTGTAGCTGCTTATGCGAACAGTCTACCGAAATGGCTCCTCCGCGGCCATAGTCCCGATGAGGTGAATTATCTCAAGGTGATTCTCCAGTCAGAGGAGGATCCGATACGGGATCTGAGTGTCAATGATCCGCTGCTTGGGCTCTTCGTGCCTCCGGTTCCGGGCCATACTCCTTGCCCTTGCGGAAGCGGTTTGCTGTACCGGAACTGCCACGGAAAACGCTTGAACTAAGCGTTGGGTGTGGGCGTCGGTATGAAGAGAGGGTGGCGATGCTCGCAATCGTCTGTTTTGGGGCCGGCAACTGCTGAGGCCTTATCTCGACCTTCCGCATCTGCTCGGCGTGTCCAGTGGAGGGCAACAATCTGATCATCCGTCCATTGAACCGTATTCATCTCCTGCCGAAACCGGAGATGAAATATCATTTACGCATTGTGCAGCAAGACCTTAGGCTCCACCGACTCTCCGTCGATCCGGCTTCGGACAGAGCCGCGCGCCCTGTTCAAGTTGCGCCGCCCCTTGCTGCAGACCTAGATGAATCCCGAAGGACATAATAGTAAAGCCCGCTTCTCAGCAGGCTTTTACGGTTAGTTAGCAGTGCGTTACCTTAATTGAAAGAAGGTCAATAATTTGTTAGCTAGAGACAGGTGCGCTCAGCGCGCCTGTGGAGTCCAAAATGTGTTGCGGTGAAAAAGGCCTGCAACGTTTTAACTCATTCCAGTGACAAATGTAGTCAAAAAAAGCAATTTGGCAAGCAGTTTTTTCAAAAAAATGAAACGTTTTAGTCTCGTTTATTTTTTACTGTTTGATTATCAACTTTTTCCAGTAATGACGGACGGAGACGTCGGGTACGCTCCATCGCTTGCTCTTCCTGCCAATCCCGGATCAATTTCGGATTTCCGCTGAGCAGGACCTCCGGCACTTTCCAGCCTTTGTAGTCCGCAGGTCTGGTGTAGACGGGGGGAGACAGGAGTCCATCTTGAAAACTGTCACTCAGGGCAGAAGTTTCATCCGTCAACGCTCCGGGCAGAAGCCGGACGATTGAGTCCGCGAGCAGGGCGGCCGGGATTTCGCCGCCGCTCACAACATAGTCTCCGACAGAGATCTCGCGGGTTACCAGATGCTCTCGGATTCGTTCGTCAATCCCTTTGTAGTGGCCGCAGAGCAGAATGATGTTGTTCAGCAGAGAAAGTTCGTTGGAGATGCCTTGGTTGAGCAATTCTCCGTCGGGGGAGAGGTAGATGATTTCGTCGTAATCGCGTTCGGACTTGAGATCCTCGATCATCTTTTCCACTGGTTCGATCATCATGACCATGCCGGCATCCCCACCGTAGCAATAGTCATCGACCGTTGCCCGGGGACCGATTCCGTATTTCCGTATGTTGTGAACTTGGATTTCCACGAGTCCCTTCTTGATGGCCCTGCCTACGATGGAATGACCGAGCGGGCTTTCCAGAAGTTCGGGGACGACCGTCAGGATGTCGATGCGCATGTTTCTCCTCTTCGTTTTTGCAAAAATAGCGTTTTTTCAGGAATTTGGGTATATTTGTAGGCTGCAAGGATTTTGTAGTGATGTAGAACTCCTAATACTGTTGTTTAATGAGTGAAGATAATGTTCCTGGGGTGAACCGGACTCCAGATGTAGAAGAGACTCCGAAGACGATCGACGAAAAGGCAGAAGAAACGAAAGTAGAAGAGGTTGCGGAAGAAGTCGCAGAAGAAGTTGTAGTGGAAGAAACGAAGGAGGAAGAGTCTGCTGAGAAACCAGTAGAGGAACCTGCGAAGGAACCTGTAGAGGTACCTGTGGAAGAGCCTGTGAAGGAGCCTGCGGAGGAACCTGCGGAAGA
>LSQX01114883.1_pt1 | contig 53986 bp, 58 predicted proteins | sample 654561 | NCBI WGS metagenome assembly LSQX01 (sample SAMN04489861, study PRJNA283612) | anaerobic digester metagenome | isolation source: 4 biogas reactors fed with cattle manure at either 37C or 55C with and... | place: Denmark: Kongens Lyngby | collected 2014 | reverse complement strand
TATCGACAGCTTTCACCACTTGCGTTCTTTTTTTGGCATCCTGCATGTTATTGCCCTCCGGTCTCTTTTTTCCAAACATTTATTCACAACTCCTATGGCAAGTAATTCATTGGGTTCACGTCTTTGCCATTAAGCCGAACCTCATAATGGAGGTGATCGCCTGTCGAGAGCCCCGTGTTACCGGAATACGCGATCAGCTGTCCTTTCTTAACTGTATCACCTTTTTTAACCACCGCTCTGGAGAGGTGTCCGTATAGGGTTTCAATGCCATTACCGTGGTCGATCTGCACCAGTATGCCGTATCCACTGACCCATCCAGCTCTGGAAACGACGCCGTCAGCGGTAGCTTTGACTGGGGTTCCTTTTAGAACACCAATATCTATACCTGTGTGCTTACGCCGATCCCCATAGATAGGGTGGGCTCTCCAGCCGTATGCTGAAGAGATGTAGGCTTTCGCCGGCCAAATATCCGGCGTATGATCCTGCTCATACTTCAATTGTATGAGTCGGTTCTTCGTGTTCACGCTTACTTTTTCCAGCTGCACAAGAGTTTGCTCGATTGAAGATAACCGTTCTTGCAAGTCTAAAAGTAAGTTCTCCACCTCTTGCTGATCAACAGGTGGTTTTATATCCTGAACGTTGGACGCTGCAAACGCCACACCTGTAAAGATCATTAGATTCTTTTTGTCATCCAATCCCAAACGGTTCTCAAGGGGAAGACCAATACCTGCTTGAGACACGACGGGAGTAGTCGTTGTAGAAGCAACGACAGTATCCTGTCTTTCGGGAAGAGGCTTGATCTGTACTGGTCGATTTCCTGTCTGTTCTAAAAGTCTGTTTATATCGGTAAAGGCGTTCTCCAGCTGCTTTAGTTTCAACTTTAGTTCTTCGGTTTCCGTGATCAATGATTCTACCGTTTTCTTTTGCTCTTGAGATGTATCCAGGACCGCTTCATACTGCGTGTTTTTCTTCTGCAGCAGATCGAAGACTGTAGCATAGTTGTTCCTTACGTCACGGTAGTTCCATACGACCATTATGGTGGAGAAAGCTATCACGATAACTGCGGCTATTCCAAAGTACAATCCCAAAACTGGAACCGCTAAAGTTTTAACCTCTCCATGATCGTCTGGAACTGACATGAAGGTAATCTTCTTGCCCTTGTTTGTCCGATAAAACTCTAAAAAACGAGAGATCAACCAGAACATTCTCTTCCCTCCTTTCTTGTTGTCGTCTTTGTTGCATCTAGGAAACGTGGTCTAATTATACCAAATTTCTACTTCTCTTTTAACCCTTTATTTCCTGCCCGTCGCGTTTTTTGAGACTAACGCCCTAATCCTAAAAGGGCCTCTAGTCCCGAACCGCTCTGAGAGGAAGTTTTTCTATTGTTAAATAATTAACGAAGATTAGGTCCATGGACTTTTCCCAGCGGATTGGTCGCCAGAACTTTCGAGCTGGATGCACACTACCCCAACTTGCGTTGGCAACCGACAGCTTCAGACGTGTACTGTAGGGTCTATCATGAACAGCCCCTCTGCAATCCAAATATGGCACCCGCTGCACGGCAGTCCTTGTACACTCTTTATCATCATTGTTAATATTATTTTCCATTTTTCCTTCTTAATTCCAGAATCACTTAACGATGTTTCACGTGAAACACTTTTACAGTCCGTCTATCGCAGGTATCATTTCCAGTACCGTTTCGTGGCAAGCGACGTTCGACGTCTCCGGCACGATGAACTACTCCGGTGAAATGTTTCACGTGAAACATTGCTTAACCCGGTCGTCCCTGCCACATCTTTGGTCGTCCACTTAAAGCTAAAGGTTCTCTTCTATAACGCCGTGTTTGCGAACCTAGCTTTCAAAACCGTTGAACAGTTCCTTCATCAGACCTCCTGGCCTTCAGCAAGACTCGTAACAAACACCATACCAAATGTTTCACGTGAAACAATTGACCTGCTGAGCGCAAGCCCACGCAGGTCAAACGTTATCAACGCCAATGGCGTCCAAGATCCTCTGAAGATCATCGTTATCATAAAAATCGATTTCTATTTTGTTTACCTTTTTCCCGGGTTTGATCTGTACCTTAGTTCCTAAACGCTCACCGATCTTTTCCGAGATTTCTTGCAGAAAGATGTTCGTCTTCGTGCCCTTTGTGGCCTTGGTCTTCTCGGTGACACCCTCGTTCAGTCTGCGGACATAATCTTCCGTTGCCCTTACGCTCCAGCCTTCTGCGATGACCTTTTCGCAAACTTCGTCTTGAAGCTTTTCATCATTCAGTCCGAGGAGAGCTCTCGCATGGCCTTCAGAAATTGTTTCACGTGAAACACTTTCCTTCACGAACTCTGTTAATCGCAAAAGACGCAGCGTGTTTGCAACTGCCGTACGGCTTTTACCCACGGACTCTGCGATAGTTTCCTGGGTCATACCAAACTCATCAATAAGATGCTGATATGCTTCAGCTTCTTCCAACGGATTTAAGTCCTCTCTCTGCAGGTTCTCTACAAGCGCGACTTGACTCATTAGCCTATCGTCGAACTCTTTAACTACCGCAGGAATCTCTGTCAAACCGGCCAAGCCCGCAGCTCTCCACCTTCTCTCGCCAGCGACGATTTGGTAGCGATCTTCCACTCGCCTTACCAGAATGGGTTGGAGAACACCGTGCTCCTTGATGGAATCGGCAAGTTCCTGGAGAGATGCCTCGTCGAAGACTTTCCTAGGCTGATAGGGGTTAGGATCAACTTTAGCTATCTCTACCGTCTTGACATCGTCCTGAGCTTTAGGCGGCAAAAGCGCGCCTAGACCTTTACCTAGAGCCTGTCTGCTCATGCTGCAAAACCTCCTGAGCGAGTTCTCTGTAGGCAATCGCGCCCTTGGAGTCTGAAGCGTACTCCAAAACCGAAAGCCCAAAGCTTGGAGCTTCGCTGATCCTTACATTACGCGGAATGATCGTTTCAAAGACGAGCCCGGGGAAGTATTTCTTAACTTCATCAGCAACCTGAATCGCCAGGTTGGTCCTAGGATCATACATGGTAAGCAAAACGCCTTCTATTGCCAACGTAGGATTGATATTAGACTTCACCAGCTCGACCGTCTCGAGCAATTGAGTTAAACCTTCCAACGCGTAGTACTCGCACTGGATCGGTATGATAATTCGTTCAGCTGCAGCCAGCGCATTGACAGTCAGCAGTCCTAAAGAAGGGGGACAATCGATGAGAACATAATCATAGTGCGGCACAAGGTCCCTAATGGCATTTTTCAAGCGAAACTCCCGCGACAAAAACGAAACCATTTCTATCTCTGCTCCAGCTAAGTTAATGGTAGCGGGAATCAAGGAAATCCCATTAATATCAACCACCACATCTTTTGCTGGTGTGCCTTCCACTAGGACGTTGTATGTGCACTTATAAAGTCCATCCTTGTCTATACCAAATCCTGTCGTTGTATTGCCCTGTGGATCATTATCAATGATTAAAACTCGTTTATCCAGTTCCCTAAGAGCAGCCGCCAGATTAATTGCTGTTGTACTTTTGTGGAGTAGGGCTTACCCCTCTCCCCGAACCGTGCGTGAAACTTTCGCTTCACACGGCTCTCCGGGATGTTTTCCACCCCTGCACCCCTTCGCCATGTAGTAGGCTTTCCCTACCTCAGACTACTACGAGTGCTCCGCCCTCTTATTATCCAGCCGACCATAGCTTTGTATGGATAATAACAGTTCCCGGGTTTTTGCATAAACACTACATCAGACCTTAGACTGCTGCTATACCCAGGTTGTCCTCCCTTATGTAAACAGGGGCTATACGATAGGGAGTAGGCCGTCCCCGTCGCACAAGACAACAAGTTTTAGGCGTTCACTGAGTTTTAAGCAGCTTCCTGTACGTAGTCATAGTCTGACTCAGGCTCGGCAAACCGAGTTTGCCTTGTTCCTAGAGCTTCATCGCTAATGCAATTGGTCGCATTATGGATGTCTAGTCAGCCTTTATAGCAAAAACTATAAGTGGCATGTCCACATTGCTTATGCAAACTTTGCCCGGCGCACGCCTACGCCGCCTTTCTGGTTGACGACTGCTATAACTTTTCCCATCCTACCGCCTCCTTTCCTTTAGGTCTTCATTAAGTATAGTTCTCTAATGCAAAGTTGCTTCCTGCTGCCTCCCACTTAAAGGGGAGTCTTGTTGGGAGTTCCAGCCTTTCGGGGATAGGTCTTTGGAGTCTGAGCAACTTTCTTTACCATAATTAAGCTACGACTTCCCATACCCTGCGGGAGGTCGTAGCTAGCAATCTCGGAAATCTCACCGCCCAAGACCTTCAACGCATTGGCGCTACCTCTGACTTCTTCATCAACATCCGGCCCTTTTAGAGCTGCAAATGCTCCGCCGACCTCAACAAAAGGCAGGCAGTATTCAAGTAGAACTGAAAGACTCGCTACCGCACGGGCTGTGGCAACCTGGAACTTACCTCTCAGGTTTTTGTCTCTACCGGCATCCTCTGCCCGCGCGTGAACGGTTCTGACGTTCTTAAGCCCTAGAAGTAAAATGGCTCTTTCTAGAAAAGCGATTCGTTTATTCAACGAATCAAGAAGCAAAAACTCGGTATCATCGCACACGCACGCCCAAATCAACCCGGGCATCCCGGCGCCTGTCCCTACATCGATCACAGTTTTGCCTGCGAGGTCCACATGCTCTAACACCATCAAACTATCAATAATGTGTTTGATGGCAAACTCCTCGGGCTTTGTGATGGCCGTAAGGTTGATCATTTCATTTTGCTCTACTACGTAAGCTGCATAGGTAAGGAGTCTCCCCTTCTTCTCTTCCGTCAGATAGGGAACCGAACCTTCCAGCGTCTTCAGGAAGGCTTCCTTCTCCTGGCTATTCCACATGGGACGACCTTCCTTTCAAATAGATTAGAAGCGCCGTTATATCTGCTGGTGAAACACCGCTGATTCTTGAAGCCTGTCCCACAGATCGAGGTCTAATAGCAGAAAGCTTTTCTATTGCCTCCGAAGAGAGCCCTTTAACTTTACTGTAATCCAAATCCGCATCAAGAAGAACCGACTCGATCTTCTTGAACTCAGCAACTTCACTTAGAGCTCGAGAGATGTAACCTTTATACTTAACTTCCGTCTCTACCTCGTAAATCACATCGGAAGGTAGGGGTTCTCTATCTGGATCCAATGCCTTCAGCGTTTCGTAGTCCATCTCAGGTCTCCGGAGAACATCAGCAAGAGTCGCCACATCCTTCAGGGCAGCACTGCCGAGCTCTTCCAAGATCCTGTTTGTCTCGGCGTTCGGGTAGACCTTCGTTTCTTCAAGGCGCTGAACTTCCGCTTCTATAGCATTCTTCCTGCTTAAGAACTTCTCCCATCTCTCGTCGGAGATCAGCCCGATCTCCCGCGCCCTCGGTGTAAGTCTCAAGTCGGCATTCCCCTGACGGAGGAGCAGTCTATATTCGGCTCTACTTGTCATCATACGGTAGGGTTCATCTGTTCCCTTAGTTACCAGATCGTCGATGAGAACCCCAATATAAGCCTCTGAGCGATCGAGAATAAACGGATCTTTGCCTTCGAGCTTCAAGTAAGCGTTGATTCCGGCTATTAGACCCTGCGCTGCGGCTTCTTCATATCCCGAACTGCCGTTGATCTGTCCGGCGCAGTAGATTCCAGGGAAACGGATTAGCTCGAGAGTGAGATCAAGCTCCGTAGGATCAATGGCATCGTATTCGATTGCGTATCCAGGACGGACGATTTCCACGTTCTCGAGCCCGGGAATGGTGCGGAGAAACTCCAGCTGTATGCTTTCAGGTAGGGATGTGGAAGCTCCCGCTAGATACTTTTCCGTAGTATAACGGCCTTCCGGTTCAATGAAAACCTGATGTCCCGTTCTACCGGGAAACTTAACTAGTTTAGCTTCAATCGAAGGGCAGTATCTCGGCCCGACCCCGGTAATCGCCCCGCTGTACATAGCAGCTTTGGTAAGGTTTTCTTCAATAATACGGTGGGTTTCAACTGTTGTGTGGGTGATGTAGCAGGGAACGAAGTCTTTGCGAACTTCTGTACTGTCGTATGAGAAAGAGAAAGGTACATCATCCACAGGCTGCTCTTCCAGCTTGCTGTAGTCAATTGTCCTCCCGTCGACTCTCGGAGACGTACCGGTCTTGTACCTAATAAGCTTCAAGCCCATAACATCCCTAAGGAACTTGCTAAACTCTGTGGCTGGACGAAGACCACTAGGTCCCGACTCGTAGTTAATCTCCTGGCCAATAAAGACCCTACCACCAAGGTAGGTTCCCGTTGTGAGAATCACTACTTTAGAACGATACTCTCGGTTGGTTCTTGTCACAACTCCAGCTACTCTGCCTTCTTCAAAGATCAAAGCGGTAACCTCTCCCTGCTTCACAGTGAGGTTCTCCTGATGCTCCATAACCGAGCGCATTCTGGCAGAGTACTTGACTTTATCCGCTTGAGCCCTGAGAGCTTGAACCGCTGGACCCTTCTTGGTGTTCAGCATTCTGAGCTGAATATAGGTTGCGTCAATGTTTTTTCCCATCTCTCCACCGAGAGCATCGATTTCCCTTACAATATGGGCTTTCCCTGGTCCGCCGAGCGATGGATTGCAGTCCATCGCTGCAATGTTTTCCTTATTTATGGTAAGGGCAAGGGTCTTCAAACCCAGTCTGGCAGTGGCCAGTGCAGCTTCACACCCTGCATGCCCTGTTCCTACAACTATTACGTCGTACAAGCTCTCACCTACTTTCCTATACAAAATTCACTAAATATTCTATCAATAACATCCTCTTTAACTGTGTGCCCTGTGATCTCTCCCAAAGCACTATACGCTATCCTCAGATCGATAGCAATCAGGTCAAGAGGAGAGGTGGGTACAAACCCTATAGCATGCTTGATAGCATCTAGAGCGTTGTCCAAAGCGTTCTTGTGCCGGACTCTAGTTATGAGAACCTCTCCCATAGCTTCAGCTCCTCCAAGGCTAACTCGGTTCTCGAGTTCAGCCATGAAAGAATCGAGTCCGGTCTTTTCAGTTAGTGACAGCGGGAGAATTGTGGTGTTCTCCACTAATCTTTCTATTTCGGAAGCAGAGATTTTCGATGGTTTATCCTGTTTGTTCAGGATAACGATAACATCTTTGCCATCAAGCATCTCTGCAATCTTTCTATCTTCAACAGTGAGTTCTTCACTGCTGTCCAAAACCCAGAGAACGAGGTCTGCTTTACTTAGGTAGGCTTTGGACTTTCCTACACCGATAGATTCAACCTTGTCTTCGGTCTCTCTGAGACCTGCTGTATCGGCAAAGACCACCGGAACCCCGCCGACGTTAATCTCAACTTCAACTACATCTCTTGTAGTTCCGGGTATGTCTGTGACGATGGCCTTCTCTTCTTTTGCCAAATGATTCAGAAGGCTAGATTTCCCCACGTTAGGTCTGCCAACGATGGTCACCAGATAACCTTCGCGGAGAGATTTTCCCTTCCTATATGATCTAATAAGCTCGTTCAGGTCTTCAGTGATGCTGCCTAGAGTATCTTTAAGCTGATCTCTGTCAGGCTCTTCTACATCTTCCGGATAGTCAATGCTCGCTTCGATTGTCGAGAGAGTAGAGAGGAGAGTTTCCCGAATCCCTTCTATCTTCTCCGAAAGATGGCCTTCAAGAACGCGAAAAGCTACTCGGAGTGAAGTAGCGGTCTTTGCCCTAATCACATCAACAATGGCTTCCGCTTGAGCGAGGTCCATTTTGCCGTTTAAGAAGGCTCTTTTACTAAACTCACCTGGTTCTGCCAAACGGGCTCCCGACTTGATCACCGCTTCGAGCACGAGCTCCGTGACTTTCAATCCGCCGTGACAGTGAATCTCCACCACATCTTCACCAGTAAAGCTGTGAGGTCCCGGCATAACAACCCACAGCACCCGGTCCAAGCGAGTGTCCTCCAAAACCACAAACCCCAAAGTCATCCTGCGGGGAGGCAGCTCTCGAAGACTCAAACTCGAAATCCGCTGGGCTATATTGATAGCTTCGTTGCCACTCAGCCTCACTATTCCTATGCCGCCTTCTCCAAGGGGAGTAGCAATTGCAGCTATTGTATCCTTGTTCATCTTCCAACCTCCGTAAAGAAGCTTGCTATACCGTGAAAAGAGAATTGGATCTTTAGCCCAATTCTTTGCCTACTTCTATAATAGTACATATACCAAATTAAATATTAAATAAAAGCTCCATAATTAAAAAGAGGGTGCGCGCCAAAAGGGCACGCACCTTCCTATTTTTTCAAGGCAATTACAACGCGGCGATACGGTTCTTCGCCTTCGCTGAATGTTGTAACCTGTGGATCATCCTGAAGAGCTGTGTGGATGATTCTTCTTTCCTGAGGATTCATCGGCTCAAGCGAAAGCTTTCTCTTGGTGTGCTTGACGCGCTGGGCTTTCTTCTTGGCGAGATCAACCAAAGACTCTTCTCTGCGCTTTCTGTATCCGGAGGCATCCAGGATGACTCTGGTCCACTGGGCCGAATCCTTGTTAACCACAAGTCCTGTGAGATACTGTAGGGAATCTAAGGTTTCGCCGCGGCGACCGATAACTACTCCTACATCGGGGCTTTCAATGTTGACAAAGAGCGTTCCGTCTTCTTCTTTAATGTCTATCTCGGCGTTGAGTCCCATCTTCTCTACAACGCTTTTTACAAACTCCAAGGCTCTTTCTTGCTTCTTTTCGGACTCCTCTTTGATCTCCACAATGATCTTGGCTTCCTTCGTTCCGATTCCCAAAAAGCCTTTTTTGCCTTCGTCCACTACTGTGACCTTAATGTCGTCTCTTGTCACGTTGTACTGACTCAGTACTATCTCTATTGCTTCATCAACAGTCTTTGCTGTTTGCTCAACCTTAATCACTTTTTCGCGCCCCCCTTTACGCTGGCCTTCTTCTTGTTTAAGTATGAGTTTATCACAATCACTTCAATGTAAGAAATAATGTAGACCATGAGGATATAAAGCGAAAATCCTGCTGGGAAGTTGATTCCCATAAACGTAATGATGGCAGGGAAAATGTAAGCGTTGGTTTTACCTGTTGAAGTATTAGTCGTATCCAGACTCATCTGGAAATACGCAACCACACCTGTAAGGAGAGCTAAGATGATATCTGGTTTTGTTAGTTCCTTAATCCAGAGAAATGATGTTCCTTCTAAGTCGATAGAACGCATAACTCCGATCAGGATAAATCCGATTGGCAGCTGGAGCAAACTCAAAAGACAACCGCCTAAGGGATTGGCGTTGTGTTCCTTATACAGCTCAGTCAGCTTCTTACTGGCTTCTTGGGGGTTATCTTTATACTTCTCTTGAATCTGCTGCTGAAGGGGAGCTAACTCTTTCATGACATTCAAAGACTTTCTCTGTGCTATTGTCAACGGCAATAGCAGAACTTTGTATGTCAAGGTAAGCAGAATAATCGCAACCCCGTAGTTGCCGGTAACCTGACGAAACAACTCCAACAAACTGCTAAACCAATTAGTCAAAAAGCCCAATCATTCCTACCTCCATTAGTTAACAGGATCGTAGCCTCCTGGATGAAACGGATTACATTTCAAGACTCTTTTTATCGCCATGAAGCTGCCTTTCAGGGCACCGTATTTTTCGATGGCCTGCATGGCATAAGTCGAACAAGTCGGCGTAAACCGACATCTAGGCGGAAACAAAGGTGATATATATAACTGGTAGCCTTTGATGAGAAGCAATAGAAGCTTTTTCATGTTTACCAGACTCCAGTTGTATTTTTCATCATTTATTTTTCCTATCCTCTTTCATAAATAAAAAAGCTCTAAAAATGGCTTTTCTAAGGCTTTTCTCGAGGCTGTCAAAGTCCGCTTCCTGGGCTCCAACCCGCGCACTTATCACGATATCGTACCCCTGTTTGATTTTAGGGCTTAGCTTCTGCATAATAGCTCGAAGCCTTCTTTTGACCAAGTTTCGAGTAACACTTTTCCCAATCTTTTTACTGACAGAAAATCCAATTCGGGACACCCCGAGCTGGTTGGGCAGAAAGTGCACAACCACGTATCTGTCAGCTGAGTACTTTCCTTTTTCATATACCCTCACAAAATCAGTGTTACGTCTAAGGCGTTCCATTGACTTACCCCTTATTTAAAAAAGCATATGCCTTTAGATAGCAGTAGCGGAGCCCAAAAGCTCCGCTCCAATCGCTTATTAAGCGCTGAGTACTTTGCGACCCTTTCTACGGCGGTTCCTTATAACATTACGCCCACCTGGAGTACGCATTCTCGCCAGGAAACCGTGCCTTCTCTTGCGACGACGAACCTTTGGCTGGAACGTTCTTTTCATGACCTGGCTAACCTCCTTTTTCAGGCATCTTTACCGATGTTTTTAAACCCTTTAATAAAACAGGCATTCCTGATCAATTATAGATTATTATTAACTGCACTGTCAAGGAAACTCTGCATATCGCCATTTTGTGCTTGACTTGTTACAAACTATAAAACGCTGCTCCGAAAGTTCTGCACTGCTAGAAGCTTCCCGAAGCGATCTCTCACTTTAAAACTCAAAGAGGAATTTCGGGTTTACCTAGGTGTATTATCCACAGATACCTGTCTTTCTATTTAATCCACCTTTAGGTGCAGGTTGAAGAAAGGCCCTATTTCCTTTACAATATAGTAGGCTTACTTTTCCACCGCAAAATACCCGACAAAAGACTTTTCCATATCCACCTAGGTTCCGCATCAGCTAGTATACTTTGGTGCGGTATTTTTTTCCTCTTTTAACAGCAAACATTTATATCAGCTTCTAATTCGCGTTACTATTTCCGCATTTTCTGACCACCTGGTCCATGTCGATTTTTCGACGTTTAAAGGACCATTTAAAACTATCAACTTATCCACAGACGGTGTATAAAATTGTGGATAGCTTTCTACCAGCCATTTAACCCTATTTATCCACACCTTTTTCCACAGCACCAAAAGTTTGTTCGCAGTGAAATTCGCAAAACCCCAGCTAGATGGCTGTTTGCACAGGTTTATTAACATTTTCCTGCCCTGTGGATAACTTGTTGATTACCATCTGGATATCCGCTTTTAAACAGGTGTTTAGCAGGAACTCTTCTTGGTTGTGGATAAGTATTTAAATCCAATTTAAACCCATCTATCCACATATCTGTGAAAAACTGTATCAACAGATATGTTTATAATTTAAACAACAGACTGTGTTCTTACATCGACTTGGAGGCATGACAATGAAACTCGATGAACTCAATAAACTATGGGCGAAGGTTCTGGAACTAGTTGGTAATGAGGTAGGCAAGAGCTCTTTTGCCGTGTGGTTTAAACCCACTAAACCAGTGAAACTCGAAGACAACTACCTCCATGTTGAAGCTAGCAACGATTTTGCCTGCGAATGGATAGAAGAGCAATACGGCGAATTAATCAGGCGCATCCTTTACAGTCTAACCGGTCAAAACCTCATACCGGTTTTTGTTGTAAAGAACGACCACATATCCACCAAGGCTCCCAGCACAACCAACACTTCCGAAGAGTCTGGGGAAGCTGAAACATACAGCAAAGAAGAAAGCACTCATAACGGGCTGAATCCTCGCTACACCTTTGACACATTCGTCGTTGGTAAAAGCAACTCATTTGCCCACGCGGCATGTCTAGCTGTGGCCGAATCTCCTGCCAAAGCTTACAACCCCTTGTTTATGTACGGTGGTGTTGGGTTGGGAAAAACCCACTTAATGCAAGCTATCGGCCATTCTGTGGCAAAAAACCGCCCGGACATGAAGATCATGTACGTCTCTGCCGAGAGGTTTACCAACGACATGATCAACTCCATCAGACACAACCGTATGGAAGATTTTCGCAATAAGTACCGCACTGTCGACCTGTTTTTAGTTGATGACGTCCAGTTTCTCACCGGTAAAGAGGGAACCCAAGAGGAGTTCTTCCACACCTTCAACGCCCTCTATGAAGCCAATAAGCAGATCGTTCTGTGCAGCGACCGCCTTCCCAAAGAGATCTCAACGCTAGAGGACAGGCTGCGCTCTCGTTTCGAATGGGGACTCACTACAGACATTCAACCTCCGGATCTCGAAACCCGAATCGCTATTTTAAAGAAGAAAGCCAGCATGGAAAACATCGAGGTTCCTGAAGAAGTGCTGCTCCTCATTGCTAAACAGATCCGTTCCAACATCCGAGAACTAGAAGGAGCGCTGATAAGGGTAACGGCATACTCCTCGCTCCACAGCAAGCCCATCGATGTGGAGCTGGCTATGGATGCCTTGAAGGATATCCTTCCTATCCAAAATAAGCAGATCTCGGTAGAGCTGATTCAAAAGGTCGTAGCAGAGCACTTTGACCTTACTGTCAGCGACATGAAGTCCAAAAAAAGAACTCGCTCTGTTGCCTTTCCCAGACAAATCGCCATGCATCTTGCCAGAGAGCTTACAGATCTTTCCCTTCCCAGGATAGGGGAGGAGTTTGGCGGTAGAGATCACACTACCGTAATTCACGCTTGCGACAAAGTCAGCGAAATGATCAAAGAAAATCCAGAGCTCGAAAGCCAGATCAAAAAAATCTCAGAGAAAATCCGCTCTCTCTAAGACCTCTTTTTTTGCGTTTTAAACCTCTGGATAAAGCTGTGGAGTGGCTGTGATTTAAATCTGGATAACATTTAAATCCTGTGGACAAAACCCTTGGATTTTAAATCCAAATATTGAAATGTGGACACTGTTGATGGCCAGAGCAATTAACCCACAGCTTATCCATACCAGGAAAAGCTGTAAATAGGTGGATTTAAACCGCTTATCCACTTTATGAACAGCACTACTACGACTACTACGATCTTTAAATCTATTTAAATATATATCTATATAAAATAGAAGAAAGGGTGTTTAGTGGATGCATATTCAATGCACTAAGGATGTGCTGTCGTCTGCGGTAAATATTGTACAAAAGGCTGTACAATCAAGCAGCTCCATCGAAGTATACGCAGGGATATTCATCGAGGCATCTGATAGTGGCTTAACTATCGTCGGTACGAACACTGATTTAAGCATAAAGACCAGAGCCAAAGCCAGCATTTTTAAAACTGGAAAAGTTCTTATTGAAGGTAAGCTGTTCTCTGATATCGTAAGGAAGTGGCCTGCCGGTAAGCCTATTAATATCGTTTACGATGAGAACACTAATAACGTAATCATCGACGATGGCAACGAAAACTCCAGTTTTAAAGCTGAAGTTAAGAGCATGAACGTTGAGGACTATCCAGCATTTCCCGATGCAGAAAAGGATATCGAAGAAGGCCTGGCCAAAAGCTGGGACATTTCTCAAAGCTTGTTGAAAAAAGCGGTGAATGCCACGGCGTTCGCTGCAGCTAGAGTAGATCATTCAAGAGTTTACCTGACTGCTATCCTTCTTGAAAGTAAAGAAGGCTTTCTCCGAGTTGTGGCAACAGACAGCCATCGCATGGGCTACTACCAGATCCCCGGTGTAGATGGCGATATTTCTGCAATGATTACCGCAGATGATCTCAGCGACATAGCCAAACTGATGGACGAAGAAGACGAAGAGAAGATCATCAACCTCACGCTGACACCGAGAAGAGCGTTCTTCGATTTCGACGACACAACAGTTGTCACGAGGCTCATTGAAGGCAACTTCCCACCGTATGAAAGAGTCATACCGACGAGCCACACAACTAAAGTTAAAGTAGATAGAAGAACTATCGTAGATGCTGTAGATAGAATTGCGGTTATGGTTCGCGGTGGAAGCTCGCTTGCAGTTAGACTAACAGTTGCAGACAACTCTCTCACTATCAACTCTGGAGAGATGGAATATGGTAGCGCCAAAGAACAGGTCTACGTGGAAAAAGAAGGCGAAGATCTGGAAATCAAAGTGGACTACAGATTTTTGTTCGAAGGATTAAAAGCTTTCACCGGCGAAAGTGTAGAGATGATGTTTAAAGGTCCAGACTCGGCAATTCTCTTTAAGTCTAAAGAGATGCCGGGGTACATTTACCTCATGATGCCTCTTAACTTCTAGCCAAAACTTGAAAGGTGGCTTTTTTATGGAGCCTGTAGATGTTGTAATTAAAACGGAGACCATCAAGTTGGAGCAGTTTCTTAAATGGGCCGGTGTGGTGCAGACCGGTGGAGAAGCAAAGCTCCTCATTCAAGACGGCTACGTTTATGTTAACGGTGAAGAAGAACTGAGAAGGGGAAGACAATTAAAGGAAGGCGATCTTGTAGAAATCGAAGGAAGTGGTAAGTTCAAGGTCGCAAAATAAGGGAGTGGCTTGTATTGCTGCTTTCAAAGCTTAGTCTTGAAAAATTCCGCAACTATAAATCAGCGTCGCTTACATTTGGAGAAGGACTTAACTTTCTAATCGGCAATAACGCACAGGGTAAAACCAATCTTTTAGAAGCTATTTTTTATTTGTGCCATCTTTCTTCACCGCGAACCAGCAACGACAATGATCTGATTTTGTTCGGCAGCGAAGAGGCCAAGGTCTACGGCGAGGTGAAAACCGAGCTGGGTACCTACGAGCTGGAAGTTGTCATTCCCGAAAAAGGAAGAAAAAAGGCATCTGTAGACGGCATAGTACAGAGCCGGTACACGGATTTTCAAGGACACTTAACTTGTGTTTACTTTTCACCTGACGATCTTAAACTGGTTAAAGGCGGTCCCAGCGAAAGAAGGCGGTTTATGGATCTGGAGATTAGCCAGGTGAATCCATACTACCGCCATGCCTTGAACCAGTATAATAAAGTGCTTTTTCAGAGAAACAACCTGCTTAAAGAAGGTAACTTTGATCCGGAGCTTCTGGACGTGTTTTCCCAGCAGCTCGTGGAAGCGGGATCTTTGATCATTGAAAAGCGCAGTTCAATGCTTACAAGGCTGAACCTTCTCTCCAAGCTCTTACAGCGACGTCTTACAGAGCTCAAGGAGAGTCTTTCATTAAAATACGAACCTTCTTTTCCAATCGAAGGAGACGTTAAAAACGCGTTCCATAAAGCTTTAAAAGAAGCATTTCCAGAAGAAAAGAATAAAGGTTATACTTTAATAGGACCCCACCGCGATGACTTCAGCATGTACATCGACGATATTGACGTCAGAACTTACGGCTCACAAGGACAGCAGCGCACAGTAGTGCTGGCACTTAAGCTTGCAGAGCTGGAGTTTTTGAAAAGCGAGTCGGGCGAATACCCCATTCTTCTTCTTGACGATGTTTTTTCAGAAATAGACGACATAAGAAGAAGGAAACTATTTGAGATAGTCAGACAAAATCGAGTTCAAACATTTATCTCAACGGCAAATCCCAAAGACTTAGAAGATATAGTCGGAGAGCAAAAAAGAGTTTTTGAGATCAAAAGAGGATGTGCGGGGGTGAAACACGATGCTACATTTGGGTGAGAACGTGGTTATTCCTCACAGCAAAGTTGTGGCAATATTGGACATTGAAAGTCTCGGCGACTCTGAGGCCAACTTGGAGTTTTTGCAGACTGCAAAGGAAGAAGGTTTTGTAAGAAATATAACAAAAAAGGCAAAAAGTCTCGTGATAACCACAGAAAACATTATGTACTTGTCCCCGATATCATCTGTGACTCTCAAGTCAAGGTTTGAAAAGCCCTATGCCGAATTTTAAACAGGGAGGTGAACTAACTGGTTGCGAGTAAGTCTCATCCTTATAGTTTCCATGCTATGAGCGATAAACCAGTAGAAAATATGCCAGAGAACAATAAAAACTCCCATTACAACGAGGAACAAATACGAATACTCAAGGGATTAGAGCCTGTTAGACTTCGCCCCGGTATGTATATTGGCGATACATCGATGCGAGGACTTCACAAGTTAGTTGATGAGGTCATTGACAACAGTATCGATGAAGCTTTAGCAGGATTTTGCGATACCATCATTGTGAAATTGCACAAAGATGGTTCTGTTTCTGTAAAGGACAATGGCAGAGGTATTCCTGTCGGCATTAACAAAGAAGTCGGCAAGTCTACTTTGGAGGTCATTCTCACGCACCTCCATGCTGGAGGTAAGTTTGGCGGCGAAAACAGCGCTTACAAATACTCCGGAGGTCTGCACGGCGTAGGTGTTTCGGTAGTTAACGCTCTTTCAGAGTGGCTTGTTGCTGAAGTATACCTAGATGGCAATATCTATCAACAGAAGTTTGCCCGCGGCATTCCGCAGGGCGACATCAAGATCATCGGCACAACAGACGACAATGGTACCTACATTGCTTTCAAACCCGACAATACAATCTTCCAAAACACAACTTTTGATCCCAAGGTGCTCCTTGAACGCTGCCGAGAGCTTGCGTTCTTAAACAAAGGGCTAAAGATCATCTTTGAAGATGAGATTCACGATAGAAGAGAAGAGTTCTTCTACGAAGGCGGGATCGCATCTTTCGTCAGCTTCTTAAATACCGGCAAGACCCCCCTTCACGAAGACATTATCTACTTCTCAGCTGAGAAAGACGAAGTGATCGTTGAGGTGGCAATGCAGTACACCGACGAATACTCGGAGATCAGCTATTCATTCGTAAACAATATCAATACATCTGAAGGCGGTACGCATCTGACGGGCTTTAGAAGCGCCCTTACTAAAACCATCAACGACTATTCGCGAAAAGTCGGCTTGATTAAGGAAAACGAGGACAATCTTACCGGCGATGATGTCAGAGAAGGACTTACCAGTGTTGTCTCGATCAAGTTGCAGAATCCCCAGTTTGAAGGCCAGACTAAAGGCCGCTTGGGTAACGCCGAAGTTCGCGGCATCGTAGACACCATCTGTACTGAACGTCTCTCAATTTTCTTTGAAGAAAACCCGTCTGCTGCGAGAATCATCGTAGAAAAGGCACTTGCCGCTCTCAGAGCAAGAGAAGCCGCAAGAAAGGCTAGAGAACTAACAAGAAGGAAAAACGCTCTGGAAGTTGGTACTCTACCTGGAAAACTTGCCGACTGTTCCAGAAAAGATTCCGAAGGAACTGAGATCTACATCGTTGAGGGAGACTCCGCTGGAGGTACCGCAAAACAGAGCCGCAACCGCGAGTTCCAGGCTATCCTACCCCTTAGGGGTAAGATTCTGAACGTGGAAAAACACGGCGAAGACAAAATCCTGGGCAACGAAGAGATTAAAGCGATGATTCGCGCCTTCGGGACCGGCTACGGTGACACTTTCGATATCAGCAACTCCCGCTATGAACGCATCGTCATCATGACAGATGCTGACGTTGACGGTGCTCACATCAGAACACTTCTTCTGACCTTCTTCTACCGCTATATGAGACCGCTCATTGAAGAAGGTAGAGTTTTTGCAGCTCAGCCTCCTCTCTACAAAATCGAAGAGAGAAGAGACAGAGCCGATAAATGGCTGAAGTATGCCTGGAGCGATGAAGAGCTCGAGAAGTACAAGGCAGAGTTCGAAGAAGCAGGCAAGACCTATTACATTCAGCGCTACAAAGGTCTTGGTGAAATGGATGCGGATCAGCTAAGAGAGACAACCATGGATCCAAAGACCAGAGTGATGGTGCGCCTTACCTTAGAGGACGCTGAAGAAGCAGATCGCATCTTTACAACCCTTATGGGTGAAGAAGTAGAACCGCGCCGCGCGTTTATCGAAGAACACGCTCTAGAGGTTACCGATCTTGACGTTTAACCAGATGCAGAAAGAGGTGATAAACCTTGGCTTTAGAGCCCTCGGAAAGGATTATTAATATTGACATAAACCAAGAGATGAAGAAATCGTACATCAACTACGCTATGAGCGTTATAGTTGATCGTGCACTTCCCGACGTCCGCGATGGCTTAAAACCTGTTCACCGGCGCATTCTCTACACCATGCACCAGCTGGGTTTAGGACCTAGATCCCAGTACAAGAAGTCGGCGAGAATCGTCGGAGACACCATGGGTAAATACCACCCTCACGGTGACTCTGCGATTTACGATGCCATGGTGAGATTGGCTCAGGACTTTTCCACCAGATATCCCCTGGTAGACGGCCACGGTAACTTCGGCTCTGTTGACGGCGATCCGCCAGCGGCTATGCGTTATACAGAAGCTCGGCTGTCAGAGATGGCTCTGGAAATGCTGCGTGATATCGAGAAAGACACCGTTGACTTTATTCCCAACTTCGACGGTGAAGAGATGCAGCCTACGGTTCTGCCATCTCGCATACCCAATCTTTTAGTTAACGGAGCATCTGGTATTGCCGTCGGTATGGCAACCAACATCCCACCCCACAACTTAGGTGAGGTTATTGATGGTTTGGTTGCAATTATCGACAACCCCGAGATTACTATCCAGGACCTGATGAACTACGTAAAAGGTCCAGACTTCCCAACAGGCGGTATCATCTTGGGACGTCAAGGCATAAGAAAAGCCTATCTAGAAGGCAGGGGCTCCATTAAGGTTAGAGCGAAAGCTGAAATTGAAGAGATGCGCGGCGGTAAATTCCGTATCGTTATTTCAGAATTACCCTATACCGTAAACAAAGCAAACCTCATCGAGAAGATCGCAGACTTGGTTCGCAACAAGAAACTCGACGGAATCACCGATCTTCGCGACGAGTCCGATAAGCAAATTAGGGTCGTTATTGAGGTCAGAAAAGATGTCAATCCAAAGATCCTACTAAATCAACTTTACAAACACACCAAGATGCAGGAAACCTTCGGCGCGATCATGCTGGCACTAGTTGACGGACAACCAAAGGTACTAAACCTCAAAGAGATGATGGTTGAGTACCTCAAGCATCAGGAAATTGTCACGACCAGGCGCTACAAGTACGACTTGGAAAAGGCAGAACACCAAGCTCACATCAGAGAAGGTTTGCTCATCGCACTGGATAACATCGATGAAGTTATCAGGATTATTCGCGAGTCTCCTTCAGACAAAGAAGCTCTAGATACGTTGATGGCAACTTTCGGCTTGACCGAGATCCAGGGCAATGCCATTTTGGACATGCGCCTCAGGAGACTGACAAGCCTTGAAAGCGAAAAGGTCATGCAGGAGTACAAAGAACTGCAGGAGACCATTGCCGAATTCAAGAGCATTTTAGGCGACCGCACCAAGCTGATGGCCATCGTCAAAGATGACCTCCTCAGCATCAAATCCAAGTACGCTGACAAGAGACGCACGCACATTTCGGCACAATCAGGTACATTAGATGTAGAAGACCTGATCGCCGAAGAAGACGTAGTGGTCATGATCACCAAGCAGGGCTACATCAAGCGTCTGCCTCTTAACACCTACAGAAGTCAAAGACGGGGAGGACGCGGGGTCATCGGAATGCAGACCAAAGATGAAGACTATGTAGAACACATCTTTGTAGCTAATACGCTGGATACCATGCTGTTTTTCACCACCAAAGGTCTTGTGCATCAGCTGAAGACCTACCAGATCCCCGATGCGTCGAGACAGTCAAGGGGCACCTCTGTGGTCAACCTCTTGCAGATCGATAAAGAAGAGATCATCACCGCAGTCATCTCCATTAAGGACTTTGAAGAAGAAGCGGATCTGATGATGATCACCAAGCAGGGTAGGATCAAACGGACTGAGCTGAAAGAGTACGATACAAGACTCAAGCGAGGCCTCATTGCCATGAAACTTGAAGAAGACGACGAGCTGGTCTCTGTTGTCAAGGTGAAAGACGACGATCAGGTCTTTATCGCAACTTCCGACGGAAAAGCTATCAGGATCGAGGTGCCCGACGTCAGGTGCATGGGCAGAGCCACCACCGGCGTAAAAGGCATCGAGCTTTCCCGCAGAGACTTTGTGGTTTCAATGGACGTGGTCAAGCCGGGCGAATCATACGTTTTGACCATAACCGAAAATGGTTACGGCAAACGTACTCGCATCGATGAGTACCGGACACAGGGCAGAGGTGGCAAAGGCTTAATCAACATGAAGGTCAACAAAAAGACCGGCAATGTTGTCGGTTCCAGAATGGTCTACGGCAATGAAGAAGAAGAAGTAATCATTGCCACTAGAGAGGCTATCGTCCTCAAGACCAGTGTTGACAGAATATCCGTTCAGGGCAGAAGCACTCAAGGCGTTCTTGTGATGCGTCCTGAACCAGGAGACAAAGTAGTAGCAGTAGCCTTATCGGAAGAGTAAAAAGACCAAAACAGGCATAAAAAAAGGGGGTGCTTTCGCACCCCTTTCGTTTTTTACAGCTGATAGACTTTCAAGTTGCGGATTTCAACAGCAGAGTTGTCTGCGCGGAAGCCGAACATACCTTCGAAGTACCAATCTTCTTCATCTTCGCCTTCCCAGACCAGTTCGTCGTTGATGTAAACTTTCAACGTGGTTCTGTAAACCTCAACTCTTGCTTTGAAGGGAACACCTGCCAAAAACGTCGGAGAAGTTTCATTGGCAAATATTGTGTGGATATCCCAGTTGCCTTCGAATCTGTGGACCATAAAACCGCCTGTGTGGAAGGATACGCCATAGCCGTTCCAGAGTTCATTGGAGCGGACGAAAATGCGGATAGAACCGTAAGTGCCGAACTCAATGGGCAGAATCTCGCACTCTACAGCGTAGTTCTCCCAGTCTTCTTCTCCGCCGAAAATGTCGCCAAAGCTTACATTAGGAAACACCAAGGCGCCTTCACCGGACTGCCACTCATCAGACAGAGGGAACCACATGGTAAGGTCCAGTTCGTCTTCGAAATCGTCCTCAAAAAGTAACTTCTCTGCGGCAAAGGCCGAGAAGCTGACAACTAGTACTGCTAAAAGTACAAACACCCAACGTTTCATGAAAAAATAACCCCCTTTAGTTATTCCTTCCACATAGATAATTTTATCTGGATACAGACAATCTCCTTCTGTAAAATTACTGGAAGCCCAGAAAATTCTGGTTTTGGAGAAAAGAGTGGTTTATAGGGGACACAAAAAAGACAAGAACCACCTAAAACGGTCCTTGTCTTTGTAATGTTGTTAGTTTACAGCAGATAGCTTTCCCCTGCAGGAGGAACGTGGATCGTTCCCACTACCTTGCCATTTCTCGGGTAACCCTTCAGAAGCAGTACATCTGTAGCGCTTTCGATTTCGCCGATGTCCAGATCAAACTCTTCCGAATCATCAACACCGCCAAGGAGAAGAATGATTCTGTTGCCGTCCACAACAACCATGGAAGCATAAGCGGAATCGTGATTAAGGAAAGTGAACTTGCTCATATCAGTAGAACTGAAGAAGTCCAACCTGCGGTCGAAGGAGAGCTGTAGACGATTGCCGGATAGCCTTGTAACCATCTTCAAGGTAGGCGGGTTCTGGTACATACCCAATCCTAAGTGGTACTCGTAGCTCATGACGCTGTGGTAGCCTAGCTCTTCTGCAACTTTGTAGAACTCTTCCATCCACTCATCGCTGCGACGCATCTGCTCCTGAGAACCGATATCGGTCTGCAACATGAGTTCTACTTCAGGGAAGTGTTCCCGGACAGGTTCTGCGAAAGGTTCGTAGGCTTTAATGTAGTCCGGCGGGAGATTGGCTTTAGTCCAGTCGGGCCAGTGGGTCTGGATGGTGTGCCTGTCAGGTCTAACAGTCTTGACGATGTCGTAGTCATCAAGACCTTGGAGTTCACGCATCATTTCAACGCTTCTTCTGCCGCTGTCTATGCCCAGACTCCACGTCGAAACGATAATATCCGGGCGGGCTTCTCTGAGACCGCCTTTGCCGTTGACGATATCGTTCAGGAAGTTTGACACTGTGTAAACTCTAAACTCGATCCACTTCTCATAAGTTTCAGGAACCCTTCTGTAGTACCTGGGATCCCGTTGGTCCACAAACTCAGGAGCCTCGTCCTGCCATTTTTCCCGGAAGATCTCTAAGCAGGTGTCGCAGACGCAGGCGTAGCCGCCGGTTGAAAATCCATTAACCTCGGGCAGATAAGACTCTGCCAGTTCCACGCCGTCGAAAGGCGCACTCTGGATCACCCTAGCAAGAGAAGCTTTCTTCCACTCTCTGTACTCTTCGTTGTTCATACAGAAGTGGTAGAATCCCGGGAAGCTGGTTTTGATGTGCTTCATCTGCCAGCTTTCCCAGTTTGAAGGGAAGTTAGCCACCGAATATGAGCCGTTGCCAAGAACCAGTGCCCAAACTTCCAAACCGGCTTTTTTCAGTTCCTCTACCAGTTTCACGTTGATGTTGTTTTCATTAGTTATGAAGTAGTGCACTATAGTAAAGCCGTTGAGCTTTAGCTCTTCGGCGATGCTTTCCTCGGTTCTACCCTGGTAGTAGGCAAAACCTGGATCGATCTGGATGCCCCGCTGAAAAGCCTTTGCAGGTGTTGCATGAGACAGAGCCAAAACAACAGGTGTAATCAATGCTAAAGCTTTCATCAAGTATTTACTCCACCTCTTAAACATCGGATTTTGCAAAGCCATGTCTTCACCCCTCTAGATCCTTCTTTATTCAGCTATTCCCCAGACTGGATTGATTTCCTCCAAAAACACCACTGCACGTTGAAATGAAGCATTTATCAGTCATTTTCGGCAGACAAAAAAGAAAGGTTTCCAGACAACATCGCGTCAGGTTAAACAGCTGCGCGATCAGTTACTCGTCTAAAACCTCTCATTTTTAGGTGTTTTCGGTTTTCTATAGTGTCTTACTTCTTAAAATACCATTTGACGATGTTGTTCTAGATGACACAAAAAGCTTGAAGTTCACATCTGAATGAGTTCAGATGAAAGTATGAATGAAGCGGCAAAAGCCGCCCCATTCATACATGCTTATCTCGCTATTTTACATTACCGTAAGCGTTTACCTAAAAAGATATCCGGTTTTCCTACTCCGTTTGCATCAGGCATTACCCCGATAATCTTATATCCCAGCTTTAGGTAAAAACCGGATTGATGAGTACCAGAAGAGAAGCTTTTGATTTTTCCTGGAAAGTCATCAAATAAATCAACGTTTGCAAAGGACGTCTCACCATTGTCTTTTTCATCATCTGCCCCTACGAATATTGTCAAACCACCCTGTTTTCTCGCTTCATCTTCTAATGCTGTTACAATTACCCTGCCAGTACCTTGCTTGCGTTTGTCAATGCGAACAGCCAGCGGATGCAGTTCAAAAACATTTCCATTGTACTGTGGGAGTATACCACCCCAACCGATCACATCTCCATTTTCAACAGCAGCGAGCAACGTGTTTTCCGGGACCAGAAGTTCATTTATCTCGTCCAGAGCATCCTGAAGCGTCGGCCAGCCAATCGGAATACTATCAGTCAAGATTTGTGCGGCCTGCATTATCTGAGTCTCGTTAAGTTGAGTCATGTTTACAATCTTCATGTGGAAAACCTCCAGTTTTTTTTAGATAAGCATCGAATCAAATCAACCTGGAGGACTTCGTGCTCTAGCATATACTTCAGATTAACAAGGATATCTGATACAAAGCATCATTTCACCCCGATTCAACACGTCTTGTTGAATTGATTATATTCCGCTAATAGAGTTTTTTCAACAAATTGATTTGTTATCTTTTCTACCAACTCAATTCTAACCAATTGGTTTTCTCTACTATCTCAGATTCAAAAGCAAATTGGATTCAGCGTCTCAATGTACAGACAGGTATTTATATAAATCCCAAGGGCATAATAGTTACAGGTACTAATTTGCAAAAAGGGGACTTGTATTGAATGGCCGAACAGGAATCGGTTAAATCATTGAACCAGCTTCTTCAAGGGGAACACATGGCTGTAGACTCTCTTAATGTTTTCATTTCGAAAACTGAAGATGAAGATGTCAAGAAGGCCCTCCAACATTTGCAGAATCACCACAGAGAGAACATTGCTGCACTTGCCAAATACATCCAGAGTCTTGGGGGCAAGCCTCAGGAAAATCTTGGAATGAAGGGTACTATGGCAGAGACCATGCTCAATCTCGAGTTCGGCAAAAAAGCTGACAGTGTTGATATTATCGAAAAGGTCATTGAAGGAGAAACAAAAGGCATTAACATGGCTGAGAAAGTACTTAGGGGTGCGCTGGATGATGAGTCCAGAAGATTTGTCGAAAAAATACTAGACCAGGACCGAAAGCACCTCGACCAGTTCCAGACTCAAGTGTCTCAGCTGCTGAAATCAAACTAAGACCACAGGATAGCTTGAAAAGATAAAGAACAGTCGGAGGATAGCTCCGGCTGACTTAGAGTCGGGTTTTTGTTCTTACTAATAAAGTACCGTCAGAACAACCAGGGAAACCATAGGTTAAAAAAGCAAGACACCTTCAGATAAACATTGGAAGTGTCTTGCTTTTGTTAGATACTCCAACCCTTACATACATCTACCCATGGGGCATGATTGGTGTACTGTTCCAACTCTTCTATTGTTAGTTCAATGGCACTATTGCTACTGCCACACGCAGGAAATACTGTCTTAAAACGTTTGAGAGACTCGTCTAAGTAAATTGCAACACCGTCTTTAACCGCAAAAGGACATACACCTCCAACAGCGTGTCCTACGAGTTCGATTACTTCATCTGGGGTTAGCATTTTAGCCTTGGTTGCAAAACGTGCTTTGAACTTCTGATTATCAACCTTAGCATCACCAGCTGTCACGATGAGGATTGCGTGTCCATCTCCCATAAATGAAAGAGTCTTAGCAATTCTTGCTGGTTCACAGTTCAAAGCTGCTGCTGCCAGCTCAACTGTTGCAATGGATACATCAAACTCCCGGATACAGACGTCTTTATTGTACTGTTTGAAAAAAGCCTTTACCTGTTCAATACCCATGTCGATTCTCCAACTTTAAGTTCTTTTTTATGTTGATGAGTTTCTAAACGGTTGTCCTTTTGTTACCGAGTTGTCTTTATTGTGTGATTCAAAGATCACCGGTCTTTAGAATCCACTTAGCCGCATCATGGATATCAAGAGCAACATAATCAGCTTCGACTCCAGCCCAGAGGTTGCGGAACTTGGTAAGTGAACCTTCTCCCCATCCCGTCCTTTCCAGTATCTTAACACAACCGACTTGGTCGGCTGCAAGCACATCAGTACCTACATCACCGACTACGACACACTTTTCAAACTCTAGCTTATGTTCTTTTTGCGCTTGCAGGAGCAAGCTAGGCGCAGGTTTTTGGCACAAGCAGTTTGCACCTATAGCGTGAGGGCAAATTTAACCACCATCTAATCCAACCTGGAAAACTCCTCAAGAAAGTTTTCAATGGTAGCTTTGCTTCTGGAAATCCTGTGTTGGATCGTAAAGGCAAATAGCTTGAGCCCTGTGTTTTTTGAGAGAGTGAAGCTTGGTAGAAATTCGTATATGGCTCAAAATCCCTTGGATGGATAAAATGACCATCACCACCGATGGTACCATTTCTATCCGGGAAAACCGACTGGTACTTCATTTACCGTACCTCCCGGGTCAGACTAGTGAACTCTAAACTAGTTATTAACGCTTTCACACAGTCTAACACGGAGTCTCGCGAAAACGAACACTCCGGTGTCTTTTACCGGATATCAAAATCGCTCCAGATGTGCACCTCTGGTTTTAGATTATCGCTGATTTCCCTGTAGGGAAGCTCAAACTCCACGTGGCTTCCAAGTACATATGGTGCAGGTAAACTGATCCCTAAGGCATCTTTAGTGAAATAACTGTATGCGGAATCAGTTGTTGTTTGGGCATAGTCAGCCTGTTCCAAGAGAGATAGCGCGTTTCTGTCCAGTATAATGTCCAAAACCTCCGGCAGCTGTTCTTCACTAATGCTGCCTACATAGTTAGGTCTAAGCTTTGCCAAGAGATTCTCATCGATCTTTGCAACCTCATCAAGATATATCTTTTTCCCATTTGGGACGTCGATATTGCTGGTGTAGAACAAGTTGTTTGGATGAGCTGCACCTTCGACATATGCATAACCTTCAAACTTGATGCTCAAAATCCTGCTGCCTTGCCAGACTATAGCATAGTCAACCTCCATAGTGAGGTCTGTCTTGTCGGGATAAAAACGAAGCGCACCTTCGAGAGCATCATTCTCTAAAAGAGAGTTTATCTTGTGCTCAAGATCATCATCAGGAAGTCCCGTGACTTGGGGATAGGTAATTGAAATGCCGTGTTCCGTGTAGTTCTTGTCAATAACTACATAAGACTCAGTTGGTTTTTTAGGCTTTAGCTCTTCCATTGGCGGTTCATTGGCAAAGAAATCCTTTTCCGGCTCTTTGGTCCTGCAACCGGCAAGAAGAATGACACAAGTAGTTATCAAGAGTAAGAAAAAGTACCTCCGATATCCCATTAAAACCCTGCCTTTCATGCAAGTTACCAGTATCGATGAGTTTTTGCGCATCACTCATTCATATTATGGCCTTTGCTTGAAGTAAAAAGCCATTGGCCAAAGTTTCTTAGCCATTAGGTTTTCTGGGTTAAGAAATACTTATATTAATACAAAAGTATTTTATATATACTAAAAGGAATTTAGATCAATGTGATAATCAAAATTTTTAAAATTCAAAAAGGAATCTTTTGAGACTGAGCGAATGCCAAAGGTGGTGGCTGAATTGCTTTAGCTAAAGCACAGCCATTGTTTGTCGGGTCAAAGACCTGATCAATAAGATTGCGATAGGGGGATTTTTTATGAGACGTCTGTGGTTAGGAACTCTAGTCTGTGTTCTGTTGTCTTTGACACTCAATGCAGCACCTTTTGTCGTTCCTGAAGACCTAACGCCCTCGGAAGAGCCTGTTATCGGAGGGACTCTGTATCTAGCCTTATCTGGGTCTCCACAATCGTTCTTATTCTACGGAACACTAGACAACAACGCCTACACGGTTATCGGTCAAACGATGACCGGGCTAGTCGAACTGCATCCTGTTACTAACGCAATTTTGCCTGGTCTTGCCGAATCATGGGAAACCTCAGAAGACGGTAAAGAAGTCACCTTCCACTTAAGAGATGTTAAGTGGTCCGATGGTACTCCTTTAACAGCAGATGACGTCATCTTCACTTTTGAAGCTTTCATTATGAACACCGTTGCCAAAGGTAACTCGGTTGACAGATTTACTATCGTCGATACAACCGATGGTGTTAAGAAAGCGGTTCAATGGGTCAAGATCGACGACCGTACCGTCAAAGCAGTGCTCCCATCTCCGTTTGGCCCCTTCTTCATGAACCTTTCACACGCTTACATTTACCCGAAACACAAATTGGCCAGCAAGATCGACATGTCTCGTCCTGACTCAGTTAACGAGCAGTGGCTGACCAATGTTGCACTTAGCGAAATCGTCGCCAATGGTCCGTACAGAATCGTTGAGTATGTAATGGACCAAAAGGTAGTTCTCGAGCGTAATCCCTATTACTGGAAAGTCGACAGATTCGGCAACAAACTGCCGTACTTCGACAAACTGGAATACCTCATTGTCAGCGATGCTGAAGTCAGACTTGCAAAGTTCATGGCTGGTGAAATAGATCACATGGCAGTGTCTGCCAGTGACTTCCCGATGTTGAAACAGAAGGAACTCGACGGCGGTCCGTTCACAATCTTTATGGCACAACCGACACAACCTACTCCTAGCCCTGTGCACATTTCCTTTAACTTTGACGTTGATAAACCTCAACTGCAGCAGCTCTTCACCAACACCGAGTTCAGAAGAGCAATGGAGTACTTGCTGAACAGAGACAGAATCATCGACGAAGTCTACAACGGTTTGGCAATCCCGGGAGCAGGTCTGGTACTGCCATCTAATAAAGCGTTCTACAATCCGAAGATCGAAGAGATTATGAGAAGCTACAACCCTGAAAAAGCCAAAGCCATCTTAGATCAGCTCGGGCTTAAGGACACCAACAAAGACGGTATCAGAGAGTTTGCTGATGGTAAGCCTGTGGAGTTTACTCTTACAGTTCAGAGTTCACCTCAGGACTACCAGGATATCGCTCTCATCTTCAAAGAAGATGTTGAGAAAGCAGGTATTAAAGTCAACTTGCAGATTCTGGAAAGCTCACTGACAGGAAACATGTTTGGTGCAGGAAGCTTCGAAGCAGGTATCAGAGCTTTCGGTAATCAGCCGGACCTCGAACTGAGAAAAGCTATCTGGCAGCCCGGAACTCAGCTTTACTACTGGCATTACTCCGTACTCGACAAAGAGAGTCTAGTAGCTATTACAGATAAGATGTTTGATTGGGAAGTCAGACTCTATGAGCTGTTCGACCTTGGTTCTATCACCACCGATGTGGAAAAACGCAAGCTAGTCTACGATGAAGTTCAGGAGATCTACCATGATGTTCTCCCGGTCATCTTTGTATCCAAAGAGATGAATCTCTGGGGCGCTTCAAAGAGCCTCGGCAACGTCTACCAGGATGCAGAAGGTGTAGTTTACTTCTCAACCTATACCTGCTACAAGAAATAAGCCGGGTTAAATGGGGGAAAGCATCCGGCTTTCCCCTCTCTTTGCAAGTTTTGGTTTTTAGAGGTGAGGACTTGATGTGGGCATTTATAGTCAGACGAATCCTGATCATGATCCCCATGATGCTTTTAGCATCAATAATCTGTTTTATCATTATCGAGCTGCAACCTGGAGATTTTGTCAGCCAGTATTTAGATAACCCGAGGATTTCACCTGAACAGATCAGACTGCTCCGTGAGAGACTCGCTCTCGACAAACCAGCTTACATCAGATACTTCAACTGGATTAAAGGAATTGTTACTAAGTGGGACTTTGGTTACTCCTTTGCCTATGAAAGACCAGTTGGCGAACTGATCTTCGAAAGAATGGGCTGGACAGTGACTATAGCACTGCTTACTATCCTCTTCCAATGGATACTTGCAGTGCCTATGGGAATCTACTCGGCCTTAAAGCCGTACTCGCCTGGAGACTACATCATGACTGTCACCGGGTTTATCGGCATATCCATTCCGGACTTTTTCTTCGCGTTAGTTTTAATGTTTTTCATGCTGAAGATGGGCTCCACCTCAATCGGCGGGTTGTTTTCTTCCCGGTTTATTGGAGCACCTTGGAGTTTTGCCAAGTTTGTGGATTTACTGAAGCATATTTGGATGCCTCTTCTGGTAGTGGGCTTCAGCGGACTTGCAGGTCTTATGAGAGTCATGCGCGGGAACATGCTTGATGTTGTGGGTTCACCGTTTATCACATCTCTAAGAGCTTACGGGCTGCCTGAGAAAAAGATCAGGCGTCACGCGATCAAAAACGCTCTCAATCCAATGGTCAGTATCGCAGGAAGCGAGCTTCCAAATGTTTTCAGTGGTACGATCATCACTGCTATCGTTCTAAACCTACCTACCATGGGACCATTCTTCTACGATGCTCTGCTCAATCATGATCAGTATCTGGTCATGGCCTTTCTAATGTTCATTGCCCTGATTACACAAATCGGCAATCTGCTTGCCGATGTAGCACTTGCACTGCTTGATCCCAGAATCAGAATGAGCTAGGAAAGAGGTGGAATCATGGAAGGAACTAAAAAACGGGTTTTACAAAGCTTTTTTAAGCACCGGTTAGGTGTTTTCGGTCTGATAGTACTCTGTATTTTGTATCTTTTGGTTCTCTTCGCTGATTTTATAGCTCCGTACAACTTTACTGAAACACATACTAACTTCGTATATGCTCCACCTTCAAAGATCAGGTTTAGAGATCAGGAAGGCAAATGGATCGGACCACATATCTATGAAATGAAAAGGAGCCGTGACCCCGTAACCTTCCAGGTCGTTTTCACTGAAGACACTACCAAACCGGTACCGATTAAGTTTTTCGTCCGTGGTGAAGAGTACCGTTTCTTAGGCTTGTTTAAAACCAATCTCCACCTCTTTGGGGTGGAGGCAACTCCCGACAAGACTATGCTGCTACTATTCGGAGCAGACCGCTTCGGCAGAGACGTGTTCTCTCGAGTTTTGGTCGGAGGTCGGGTCTCAATGACCGTAGGTCTCCTAGGGACATTTCTCAGTGTTTGTATCGGGGCAATTGTCGGAGCTCTATCCGGGTTTTACGGCGGTAAAGTCGATGTACTAATCCAGAGGTTCATCGAGCTCTTAAGATCGTTTCCGAGGATACCGCTCTGGCTTGCCTTAGCTGTTATCGTCCCGCCAAGCTGGCCGAGCACCTGGGTATATTTCGGTATCGTCACTGTTCTTTCGCTCATCGGCTGGATGGGAGTTGCCAGAGTTATGCGAGGTTTGGTACTCAGTCTGAAGGAAAAGGAGTTCGTACTAGCTGCAAAGGTCATTGGTGTTTCCGATATGAAGATAATAATCAAGCACTTAATACCCAATACCTTAAGCTATCTGATTGTAGTCTCTACTTTATCAATACCAGGAATGATACTCGGTGAAAGCTCGATATCGTTTCTGGGTTTAGGGATCAAGGAGCCTATGACAAGTTGGGGACTGCTTCTCAAGCAGGCTCAGAAGTTCAGTGAACTGGAAGCTCACCCTTGGCTGATGATACCCGGTATCTTCATCATGATCGCTGTGCTCTCGTTTAACTTTGTAGGCGATGCTCTAAGAGACGCAGTTGATCCCTACAGGACGGTTGAAAAACTATGACAGATGCAAAGCGTGTTCTAACCATACAGAACCTGAGGACTTATTTTAAAACTCCAAACGGCCTTGTGAAGGCCGTCGATGATGTGAGCTTCCATCTTGATAAAGGTGAGATCTTAGCGATAGTAGGCGAATCGGGCTGCGGCAAAAGCGTCACAGCTCAGTCTATCTTAGGACTGATCAAGGTCCCGCCTGCGCAAATGAGCGGTAGTATTGTTTTTAAAGGAAAAGAGTTGATCGGGTCTAGTGCCGATGAGTATCGCAAAATCAGAGGCATGCACATCAGCATGATCTTCCAAGAACCGATGTCAGCTTTTGATCCCCTCTACACCATAGGTCAGCAGCTGATGGAGGTAGCGAAGGCTCACATGCCTTGGAGCGAGTCTGAAGCGAAAGAAAGAATCATTGACTCACTGAAAAAAGTGCATATCCCTGAACCGGAGAAGCGCTATAACGAATACCCACATGAGATGAGCGGCGGTATGCTCCAGCGAATCATGATCGCCATGGCCCTTCTCACAAGTCCGGAGATCATCATTGCTGATGAGCCTACCACAGCACTTGATGTAACTATCCAGGCGCAAGTTCTGAACTTAATGCAGGAGCTTCAGGAAAGCTACAACGGCTCGATCATCTTTATCACTCATGATCTTGGTGTTGTGGCGGAAGTTGCTGACCGCGTCCTCGTAATGTATGCAGGAAAGATTGTGGAAAAAGCTTCGGTCTACGACCTCTTTGCAAATCCCCTGCACCCTTATACCTCCGGTCTTTTAACTTCACGGGTCAAACGTGAGTATAAAAAAGAGGGAAAGGATCTTCCCTACATCAAAGGCTATGTACCTAAAGCAGATGAGTTCTCTCAGGGCTGCCGTTTTAACACCAGATGTCCTTACAAAACTGAAAAATGTGAGAAGGAAACTCCTCCGGAGATTGAAGCAACTTCCGGACACACTGTCGCCTGCTTTTTATATGAAGGGAGTGATTCAAATGAAAATCTTGCAAACACAAAACCTTAAGAAGCACTTCCCTATCAGATCAGGAGTGTTCCTTCAAATCACCGGTTATGTTAAAGCGTTGGAAAAGGTTGATTTTGAAATAAGTGAAGGTGAAACCATCGGTATTGTAGGCGAGTCAGGATGCGGCAAAAGCACTCTTGGCAAGACTTTAGTGAAAATCTACGAGCCCACTGCAGGCAGCATTACCTATTTTGATCCTACCGGAAAAGTCCATGATATTACTAAGGGACTCCGCAAAGACGTCCGCTCGATCTTCCGAAAGGATGTCCAGATGATCTTTCAAAACCCTTATGATTCTCTCGATCCGCGCATGACTATCCGCGATATCATCCGGGAACCTATTGAAACCCATAGGTTGTTTAACACAAGTCAGGCTATGGACGACTATGTTCGTGAACTTCTTACTAAAGTCGGGCTTGATCCAGACTACGGTAAACGGTACCCTCACGAGTTTTCTGGAGGTCAGAGGCAGCGTATTGCAATTGCCCGTTCAATCTCAGTAAAACCAAGGCTTTTAATCTGCGATGAACCAACCTCAGCGTTGGATGTTTCCGTGCAAAGTCAGATCATTAATCTCTTAAAGCAGATTCAGAGAGAAAACCAGATGGCTTTTATCTTCATCTCTCATAACCTCGATCTTGTCTACCACATGAGCGACCGCATCTTGGTAATGTACTTAGGTAACATTGTTGAGTCGGCACCTTCAACTGCCATCTTTGATAGTCCCGCTCATCCCTACACTCAGGCTTTAATGTCTGCAATCCCAAGCTGGAATCCTACAGAACGCAAACTTAAGGACGTCAAGCTTGAAGGGGAGCCGCCTAGTCCGATCAATCCGCCCCACGGTTGTCCTTTCCATCCAAGGTGCCAGTATCGCTTTGACGCTTGCAGTACGGTTAAGCCGGACCCAGTTATGGTTTCACCTGGGCACATCTGTGCTTGTCACCTACACGCAGAGAAGCAAAAAGACGAGAAGATAGTGAGCTGAAAGCTGTGTTAAAAGCTTCTGGACAAAATCCGTTTTCAACTGAATCTGGTACATGAATTTACAACGCTGCACGGCGTACTAATCAGTTTGCTTGTACAAGCACAGGTCTTTGAGATCGCACTTGTCGCACAGCGGTTTCTGGACTTTGCAGAGCGTTCTTCCGTGGATGATCATTTGGTGATGCAGCTTGATCCAGTTTTCCGGTTCAAAGAGATTGCAAAGGTCCTCTTCAACTTTTTCAGGAGTCTTGCTGTCGCTCAGCCCCAAACGGTGGGCAACGCGGAAGACATGGGTGTCCACGGGAAATGCAGGAATGCCAAAAGCATTAGCCAAAACTACGTTACAGGTCTTCCTGCCGACTCCAGGGAGGCTTTCAAGGTCCTCTCTCGTACTTGGCACTTCATTGTTGTATTTAGTAGCTAAGATCTCCGAAGTCTTGATGATGTTCCGGCTTTTGGTTTTGTAAAGTCCGCAGTCTTTGATCAGGGGAATCAAGTTCGCTTCTCCAAGGGAAGCGAGCTTATCCGGGGTATTGTATTTGGGAAAGATCCTTTTGGTAACCTCGTTTACCCTCTTGTCGGTGCACTGGGCCGACAAAATGGTGGCAACCAAGAGTTCAAAGGCATTGGAGTGATCCAGCTGGATCGAGGCATCGGGGTACATCTCGCCGATGATCTTTTCGATTTTTTTCGCTCTAGTCTCTGCTGTCAATGGCAATCACCTCACGAAAGAACAGTTCGCATCACACTAGTTCTGTTGGTGGTGCAAAGCGCTAACCTACTTGATAAACTACCCGCATTTCGGTTTTTGAAAGCAAAAAAAGCGACTGAGAACAGTCGCTTTATTCTTGTTGTCCGTTATTTTCTTGTTGCTGTTTCTGGGCTTCTTCAGCCTTCTTCTTGTCGAGATTACTCAAGTACCGGCTGGCTTTTCTTCTTCTAGCCAGATCTCTCTTCGCCAACCAGCGGGAGAGGACCAGGAGAAGTATACCCACAATAAAAACAATAATCGCAACAACGCTAATATTGCTTGTCAATGCTGTATATAACGAAATCAAAAACCCAGCAGCTGTTGTTAGCGCTCCGATCAATTGTACAAAATCGTGACTCAAGTGTTTCCCTCCTTTACCCAAACGTTCCAGCATCTCATTATAGGTTATTCTACCATATCTCCTGAATTCCTCTTTTAACATTTTCTAGCTGGTCTCTTGGCACTTCCGAGTTGGTTTTTCAGGAGCTTAGACGCTTTGTAAGCTTTGGCATTCGTGATATACTTTAATAATTAACCAAGATCTTTGGAGGAGATTGCATGGAAAAATGGCGGAAGCTGACGGAAGATGTTTTGAAAGAGACACTTAAAGAAGAGCAGGATAATCCGAAGATTATCGTTTCTGTTCTAGGTAAAGACAGGGTAGGTATCATCGCCGAGATCACCTCTGTCATTGCTAAGCTCGGCGGTAATATTATCGACATCAACCAGACTATTTTCCGAGAGCTATTTTCGATGAACATGGTTATCGACATCTCTAATGCGGAAGTCCCATTCGTCAAATTCAAAGAAGAACTGGAAAAAAAGGGCAAAGAACTCGATCTAATGATTATGGCACAGAGAGAAGACACTTTTATTAAAATGCACCGTATATAGACCCGAGCTAAGCAGAGAAACAGCCTATGAGAACAGGAGTGGCCAAGGTTGCGTATTACATCCAGAGAGATTTTTGAGACCATAAAAATGGTCGAAGTGGAGAACTTCGATATTAGAACCGTAACTATGGGAATCAGTCTGAGAGACTGCCAGAGAACCAAAATGCGCGACATGTGCGATGCCATCTACAGCAAAATCATGACCAAAGCCGAGAACCTGGTGAAAGTCGCCGAAGATCTCGAAGCAGAGTTTGGCATTCCCATCATCAATAAGCGGATCTCCGTAACTCCCATCGCTCTTCTGGCCGATTCGGTAGAAGATGAGGATCTCACCCCCATTGCCGTAACTTTAGACAGAGCGGCACGAGATACCGGGGTGAACTTCATCGGTGGCTTTTCCGCATTGGTGGAAAAAGGCTTTACCCAAGGGGACAAAAAGCTTCTAACCTCAATTCCTGAGGCGTTAAAGTCCACAGAGAGAGTATGTTCTTCGGTGAATGTGGCAAGCACCAGGGCTGGAATCAATATGGATGCAGTCCATCTGATGGGCAAGGCCATCAAGGAAACGGCGAGCCTCACCGCCGATAAAGACGGAATCGGCTGCGCCAAATTGGTGGTGTTCTGCAATATCCCAGAGGACAACCCTTTTATGGCCGGAGCTCTGCACGGCATCGGCGAAGCTGAAGCGGTCATCAACATCGGTGTCAGCGGACCTGGAGTTGTGAGAGATGCCATCAGCGATAGCCCAAATAAAGATTTCGGAAGTCTTGCAGAGGTCATCAAGAGAACTGCCTTCAAAATCACCAGAGCAGGAGAGCTGATCGGCAGAGAAGCATCAAAAAGGCTCGGCGTTAGTTTCGGCATCGTTGACCTTTCGCTGGCGCCAACCCCAGAAGTGGGAGACAGCGTGGCCGAGATCATCGAAGCTATGGGCGTCGAAAGATGCGGAGGTCCGGGCACAACTGCGGCACTTGCGCTCCTTAACGATGCGGTGAAAAAAGGCGGAGCCATGGCATCATGTTACGTTGGAGGTCTTTCAGGAGCATTCATCCCTGTGAGCGAAGATGCCGGTATGATCAGAGCGGTAGAGGAAGGCGTTCTGACCCTTGCCAAACTCGAAGCCATGACGTCGGTATGCTCAGTGGGCTTGGATATGATCGCTCTTCCCGGCGACACCGCCGCATCGACAATTTCAGGAATAATCGCCGATGAAATGAGTATAGGAGTTATTAATAAGAAGACTACAGCCGTTAGAGTGATACCCGTTCCCGGAAAGCAAGTTGGTGACTTTGTGGAGTTCGGCGGACTTTTAGGCAAGTCGCCGATTCTGGATGTTTCTACAGTTAGCTGTGCAGGTTTTATTAACAGAGGAGGCAGGATCCCTGCCCCGCTGCAGAGCTTGATTAACTAAAGATCTGTGTTGGGAGAGGTTCGACATGTCTGCTAACTCTAAAACCATAAGTCTCACAACTTTAATACTGCTGCTCATTGTAGTTGCCGTGATTTCGTATGCGGCCACATGGCAGTTTGTCAAAGTTAGAACTGAAGACGTACTTCCTGACGGAATCTATGTGGGTAGCATAAAAGTCGGCGGCCTGACCATCCCAGAAGCTTTGGTTAAGGTAGAGGCAAAAGCACCTATGCCGGACAGAGATATCGAGCTGGTCTGGTCTGGAGGTTCCTACAGGCTGGACATCGACAAGTTCAAACCGGAGCTGGATCTGGCCAGGATCGAAATGGAACTGGAGCATGTTCTTCCCCACGGAACTTTTTTCGAAAGGCTCTACTACAAAAGAGACCTAAAGAAGAGTCCAAAGAAGGTGAACATCGCCTACCGCTTCGAGGAGGAAGCGTTCAACAAGCTCACTGCAGAACTGGACGAGAGAATCGCCATACCTCCTAAGGACGCGGAGTTTGTTGTAAACATCTTTGACCAGGTAAGCATATCTCAAGAGAAATACGGATTAAAAGTTGACTACAACAAACTTCTCACAGATCTACCACATAAGTATTCTTACGGCGAAACAGTTATAGAGGTACCGACAGTGGTAGTTGCTCCCAACTATACAAGAGAAGATCTGCTTGCCTTTGGCATCAGAGGCATTGTCGCGTCCTTCAGTACACAGTTCAGCCTAGACAATCCCAATAGAGTTGAGAACATCAGGCTTGCTGCTGCAGCCCTCGATGGAACAATCCTAAAACCAGGTGAAGAGTTCTCGTTTAACGCTTGGGTGGGTCCAAGAGTCGCAGAACTAGGCTACAAGGAAGCCCAAGTGCTCTTGGCAGGCGGAGAGATAACCGAAGATATCGGTGGAGGCGTGTGTCAGGTTTCCACGACTCTGTACAACACAGCACTTCTCAGCGGACTGGAGATTGTGGAAAGACACCCCCACTCCAGACCTGTCTCGTACGTTCCTGCTGGGAGAGACGCGGCAGTTGCCTTTGATTATCTGGACTTCAGGTTTATCAACTCCCAGTCCAACTACATTTTGATCACAGCTGAAGTGATGGGAGATCGGCTTTTGTGCAAGGTGTTCGGTTCGCCGCTACCTAGCCAGATCCGGCTAACCACAGAAAACATGGAGGAGGTCCCCTTCCAAACTGTAAAGGGAACTACACCAAGACCGGGAAAAACCGGACTTAGAGTTGAAACCTACGCCATCTCTGGAAGCCAGAAGAAGCTGATCAGCCAGGACTTCTACAAGCCTGTGGATCAAGTGGTCCTCTAGGGAGAAAGAAGCCCAACCTCTTGTCAAGTTTTTGAAGAAAGCCGACCTTGACAAAACCAAAATCTAGAAATATGATAATTGGTAAATCGTAAAAGCCGTAAGGGTTCGAGAAGAAATCCTGAATGTGATTACTGAAGGATAACGAAAAACCAAGTCAAGGGGGCCTTTTCAGTGCCAAAATACGCTTATCTCCAAGGTGAGTTCATACCTTTAGAAGATGCCAACGTCAGCATCATGACCCATGCTTTTCTGTACGGAACGGCAGTGTTTGAAGGCATCAGGGCATATTGGTCCGACAAGGACAATCAGCTCTATATCTTCCGTGCCAAAGAGCACTATGAAAGACTGGCTAACTCGTGCAGGATCATGCGTATGGATCCTGGGCACACCGTCGAGGAAATGACGGAGATCACAAGAGTGCTTTTGGAAAAGAATGAAATGAAGGGGAACGCCTACATCAGACCGATGGTCTACAAATGCAATCACCAGGTTGGCGTTAAACTTTCCGGGCTCGATGACGATTTTCTGCTTTTTGCTACGGAAATGGGCGACTATTTGGATCTCAGCAAAGGCCTCAGGTGCAAAGTTTCCTCCTGGCGCCACGTATCCGATAACGCCATTCCCATGCGCTGCAAGTGCAGCGGAGCGTACGCCAATGCTGCGCTGATCAAGACCGAGGCACTAGACGACGGCTACGACGAAGCCATAGTCCTTACCGACGATGGCCACGTATCTGAGGGCAGCGCGGAGAACATCTTTATTGTTAGAGGTGGAAAGCTCGTCACGCCTCCTGAAACCGACGATCTCCTCCCGGGCATTACCAGAGACACGGTTATGGTTCTGGCAGAGAAGGTCTTGAACATCCCTGTAGAGATTCGCCGCATCGACAGAACAGAACTCTACATCGCCGAAGAAGCTTTCTTCTGCGGTACAGGTGCCCAGATCGCTCCGATCACCTCGGTGGACAACAGACCGATCGGCAATGGCGAGGTAGGACCTATTTCCAAGAAAATGCAGGAGATCTATTTCCAAGTTGTTCGCGGTCAGCTGAAAGAGTTCAGCCACTGGTGTACACCAGTCTTCAAATAAGGTAAAATAAAGAAAAGAAATCCTCCTTACTGACTTTCTTCCTAGAGCAACACCTAGGGAGGAGTAGTACAAGGAGGTTTTTTATGTCCATAGTGTTCTGTTTGGTGTTTTTGCTGTGCTTTTCTCAAGTGGGATCTGCAAGCTTCTCAGCTCAAATGGACCTGGTTAAGCCCAGCGTCTCGTTTACAGTTCGGGGCGATAAGGAGAGCTGGTTTCGGGGCTTCAGCGTTGATGCTGATGAGAAGAGTCAGAAGTGGCAGACTACCTTCCGGATTAAAGAGACTGGGGACTTTGGTACCAATTCTCTGGATTTTGTCACCGCAGCTTGGCAGAAGGATCAGGAATTAGGGGCGGACTTCTCTTTTGTCTGGCAGAGCGGGCATGCAACTCTTCAGGGAAAAAAGACCCTAAGCCGAAACGGCTCTAAGTGGAGCCCAAAGATCATCGTGGACTTTCAGCCCTACTTCGACGCAAAGGTGCAGTACGAACAGCTGACCCAAGGGGGCAAGTGGCAGGTCACCTACAGAAAGAAAACTGGTGATCTCACCTTTTCCTCATCTTTTTCCTATTACAAGGAGCCTACCTGCAGCCTTTCCTGCACCTACGATCCTGGACCTGCGGACTTGAGCTTCAGCTTAGGTTTTGGTAAAGGCGGTGTAACCAAAACCGCTGCTAGAATCGGCTTTGATCAGGAGCGGGTTAAAGGTTTTTTGAAGGTGGATGTAGATCGCTATACCAAAGGTACAGTGGCTCTGCAGCTTGATATTGATAAGCTTAAGATTGATGCAAAAGTTCAGGATGCAGGCATAGATGTGGGACTTTCCTGCGCCATTAGTTCTGGAGATTTCACATTCCAACCGTCTTTGAGCTTCGGTTCTAAAGGACTGGGTTTGGGCTTTAGAATAAAAATAGCCTGAGAAGACTCAGGCTATCTCCTAGCGATGATGATGCAAGTGCGCTTTCTCCACCTGCACCACGGAGCCAGAATGAGTTTGAGAAGTGCAACCACAGCAAAACCTCCTCTTAGGTGAGAGTTGTTGATGCAAACGTCTTCCTTCAGCACAGCCTACCAAGCAATTTTCCACTTGTTTCCAGAAATCGGAAGGTAGAAAACACAACCAGTAGAAACTATCTTTTAGGAGGAAAGATGTGGGTCCCGCGTGTTGCGTAGACTAAAAACAGAGGGTTACTGAGAAAACAAGTGCTAAGGATCGGAAGCGTTTGGCATAAACAAGGAGGGGGTTAAGTGCTTAGAAAGACACCGCTTTACAGCTGGCACGTAAGCGAAGGAGCCAACATGACGGAGTTTGCAGGCTACCAGATGCCTCTTCACTACAAAACCGGTATTATCGAAGAGCACAAAAACGTTCGCTTGCGGGCGGGACTATTTGATCTTTGTCACATGGGGCAAATCCAGGTTAAGGGGCGGCAGGCCGGCGAGTACCTGGACTATGTGTTGACCCAGAAGGTATCGGATATGCCCGATGGTCTGGTGCGTTACGGTCTCCTCTTGGACTTTTCAGGAGGTACCATCGATGATCTTATGGTATACAAAAGAAAAGAGGACTACCTCTTAGTTGTCAATGCAGCTAACAAGGAAATAGACTACACTTGGCTGCTGGAGCAAAAAGGCCTCTTTGACGTAGAGATCAACGATCTTTCTGACTCATACGGCATTATTGCCCTGCAGGGGCCGGCTTCGGAAAACATTCTGGCACCGCTCCTTGCAGACGGCCTCGGCAATCTCAAATACCTGAGGTTTATCGAGACAGAGCTTTTGGAAGTGCCGGCGACGGTTTCCCGGACGGGATACACCGGTACAGACGGTTTTGAAATCTACCTTCCTCTGCAGGCTATTCCAGCACTGTGGAATTTGCTACTGGAAGAGGGAAAATCCTTCGGTCTTTTGCCTATAGGGCTCGGAGCAAGAGACACCTTGCGCCTGGAGATGGGCTACAGCCTGTACGGACACGAGCTGTCTCGGGAGATCAACCCGCTAGAGGCAGGGCTGAAGTGGGCAATCAAGTTCGACAAAGATGACTTCATCGGCAAAGATGCCCTTTTGAAGGTCAAAGAAGAAGGCGTAAAGAGAGAGCTTTTAGCCTTCAAGACTGAAGGCAGGGTTATTCCAAGAAACGGCTACAAAATCATTGCAGACGATAAAGAAGTGGGTTTTGTAACCAGCGGAACGTATTCGCCTACACTAGAGGTGGGAATCGCTCTGGGGCTTGTTGAAAAAGGCCTCGGAGACAAAGAGTTTTACTTGGACGTAAGAGGTCGCCTCAAACCACTTGAAAAAACCAAGCTGCCTTTTGTGGAAGCCAGCGTAAAAAAATAAGTAAGAAGGAGAGATGGATATGTCAAAGATTCCAAGCGATCTGCGCTACACAAGAACTCACGAATGGGTCAAAGTTGATGGAGATACAATCACAGTTGGCATCACAGACTACGCTCAAAGCGAGCTAGGTGACGTTGTTTTTGTCGAGCTGCCTCAAGAAGGCGATGACTTTGAAGCAGGAGCAGCCATTGCCACTGTTGAGTCCGTTAAAGGCGTTTCGGAGATCTATGCTCCAGTAGACGGAGTAGTTGTGGCAGTCAACGATGAGCTGGAAAACGTTCCGGAGCTCATCAACGAAGATCCTTACAAAGACGGTTGGATCTACAAGCTCAAAGTGGAGGACTTGAGCGCTATTGACGATTTACTTACAGCTGAGGAGTATGAGGCGCAAATAGCGAAGGAGGAGTAGCCGGTGTATACCCCTCACACTGCCGAAGACATACAGAAGATGCTTGAACGCCTCGGGTTGGAAAGCATAGAGGAACTTTTCCAGTATATTCCCAAAGAGGTCAGGCTGGATGTGGACGCCTGGGATTTTCCCGAAGGGAAGAGCGAAGGCGAAGCTTTAAAACTTCTCCGCGCAATAGGAGAAAAAAACCGCAAGCTAACCACATTCATCGGACTTGGCGTATACGATCACGAAATCCCCAGTGCAGTTTGGGCCCTTGCTGGTAAGGCAGAGTTTGTCACATCCTATACGCCCTACCAGGCAGAGGCAAGCCAGGGTATGCTGCAGGCAATCTTCGAGTACCAGAGCATGATCTGCGAGATTACCGGCATGGATGTAGCCAACGCTTCAGTCTACGACGGAGCTACAGCTCTTGCTGAAGCCATGATCATGGCAGTAGGTGAAAAGAGAAAGTATAGGGTTGCAGTCAGTGAGGGACTAAATCCCCTGTACAGAGAGGTCCTTTCCACCTATGCCAATGCTATAGGCATCGAAATCATCTGGTTACCTCTCAAAGACGGAAGGACCGATTTCTCCAGATCTACAGACGGAGAGGTCTCGGCCTTCATCATGCAGCAGCCCAACTTCCTCGGATTTTTAGAGGATACAGAAGCTTTTAGATCTACCAAAGATACAGCAGGAGCACTAGGGGTTGTGAGCATTCATCCGATCTTAAACAGCGTCCTGCGCAAACCATCTGAGTACGGAGCGGACATTGTTTGCGGTGAAGGCCAGAGCTTGGGCATTCCGCTGAGCTCCGGCGGCCCCAATCTGGGTTTTATGGCTGCAACGAAAAAACTCACCCGGAAGCTGCCTGGACGAATTGTAGGTGCAACCACCGACGAGGATGGCCGCACCGCTTACGTCCTTACCCTTCAGGCTAGAGAGCAGCATATCAGAAGGGAAAAAGCCAGCTCCAATATTTGCACCAATCAGGCGTTAAATGCTCTAGCAGCAACGATCTATATTGCCCTTTTAGGACCTCACGGACTGCGAGAGGTGGCCCATGCTTGTATAAACAACACCCACTACCTGGCAGACCGACTGAAAGAAGTGGGAGTGGAGGTCTACAGCCCCGCACCTTTCCTGATGGAGTTCCCTGTCAGAATCCCCAAAGACAGGAGCGAGCTGCTGAAAGCAAGGCTCCTTAGTGCAGGCTTCACGCCACCGGTCGAACTTGCAAAGTTTGCCATGTGCTCTGCCGGAGATCAGGATCTTTCCGATATGTATCTTTTGTGCTGCACGGAAAAGCGGACAAAAGCAGAGATAGATGCCTTTGTGGAAGTTTGGAGGGAGATCTATGAGTAAGCTGATTTGGGATAGAGGACGGGCAGGTAGACGCGGCTTTCGCGTCGCAAAACCCCAAACTCCAGAGGTTGATTTGGTTGCATATTTAGGGAATGAGCACTCTCAGGAACTTCTCGATCTTCCGGAGGTCAGCGAGCTGGATGTGGTAAGGCACTACACATCCCTCTCCCACAAAAACTTTTCAGTGGACAACAACTTCTATCCGCTGGGTTCCTGTACCATGAAGTACAACCCCAAAGTTAACGATGCAGCTTCCCAGATGTCTGAGTTCCGCGAGGTGCACCCATTAGCTGTTGATGCTTTGCAGGGAAGTCTTGAGGTAATGCATATCACGCAAGAATACCTCAGCAAGATCAGCGGTATGGACGCAGTATCTCTGCAGCCTTTAGCAGGTGCTCATGGCGAGCTGACAGGTCTCATGATCATTCAAGCCTATCACAGAGACCGCGGCAGTGAGCGGGACGAGGTTATCGTGCCCGACTCGGCCCACGGCACAAACCCGGCTTCGGCAGCAATGTGTGGCTTCAAAGTGATTGAAGTCAAGAGCAAAGATGGGATGGTCGATATTGAAGAGTTGAGACAGAAGGTATCAGACAAAACCGCAGCTCTGATGATCACCAACCCCAATACGCTGGGCCTTTTTGAAAAGAACATCTGCGAAATAGAAAAGATTGTGCACGATGCAGGCGGTCTGATCTACTATGACGGAGCCAATCTCAATGCCCTTATGGGCATCGTACGTCCTGGCGACATGGGAGTAGATGTGATGCACTTCAATCTGCACAAGACCTTCTCCACGCCTCACGGCGGTGGCGGTCCGGGTTCCGGACCTGTCGGGGTCAAAAAGCACCTCGAACCTTATCTGCCAAGACCAGTTGTGGTCAAGGGAGAAGATGGATTTAAGCTGGATTTCGATAGACCAAAGTCCATCGGCAAAGTTGCCAGTTTCTACGGGAACTTCGGCGTGGTACTCCGAGCCTTCGTCTACATGACGGTGCTGGGTAAATGCGGTTTGCGGAAGGCATCTGAGCTTGCAGTGCTTAACGCAAACTACCTGAAAGCGCTACTCGAAGACGTTCTGGACGTGCCGTACAGCGAAGGCACAATGCACGAGTTTGTGGCAACCAGTAAGGACACGGACCTAACGGCACTAGAGATCGCCAAGTCTCTTCTCGATTACGGCTACCACGCGCCAACGGTCTACTTCCCGCTGATCGTGCATGAAGCCTTAATGATCGAACCTACCGAAACCGAAAGTCCAGAGACTTTGGAGGAGTTTGCCGAAACCCTTAAGGAGATTCTAAAGAATCCAGAAAGAAGCAAGAGCGCTCCGCACCTCATGCCGATCAAGAGAGCCGATGAAGTGAAAGCGGCACGGCACCCGGTGCTTACCAGATCGCAAATAGCAGAATAAATTAGGCTGCCCAAAGAGGCAGCCTTTACAGTAGTGGTGAAGTCTATGAAGTTCTACGAACCGAAAACTATATCTGTAAGCCTTACAGGAAAAAACTGTGGTCTCAACTGCAAGTACTGCCAGGGCCATTATCTCCAGCACATGGTAAGTGCCAAAGAGCTGAAGGTCGAAGAAGACGCATCCTACCTCATCTCCGGCGGTTTCGACAGAGCGGGGAGGCTACCCCTCTACGAGAACCGCGACCTACTGCGAAACCTCTGCCAGAAGGCCAAACTCAACGTGCATCCAGGCTTCCTAAAGGACGAGGATCTAGAGCTCTTAAAAGAGATAGACCCGGTAGTTTCTTTCGATTTCATTCAAGATCCCAAAGTGATTCGAGAGGTCATCAACCTCCCGTACGGACCTGAAGACTATGTAAATCAGTACAAGATCATGGTGGATGCAGGGCTAAAGGTTGTCCCCCACATGCTTTTGGGTCTTGGAGAGAAAGACTCCGAGACCCTCCAGGCCTTGGCAGAGCTCCAGCCTGAAAAAGCTGTAGTCTTGGTGTTCAGGCCTACAAGAGGAACGTCCCTTGCGGGCAAAGAGCTACCTAGCTTGAGGGAGCTCGGTGCGATTTTGGACGATTTCCGCAAAGCCTACCAAGGCGAGCTGATCCTAGGCTGCATGAGGCCGGGAGGCACCTACCGTATAGAGCTCGATAACCTAGCAGCAGATCTGGGTTTTGACGGCATAGTGAAGCCCGTAAAGCACGTTAAAGACCTGCTTAAAGATGCAGAGATCTTCGATGAATGCTGCGCTTTTTAGAGGAGTGAGAACGTGAGAGCATCAATTGGAACAGCAGGGGTTTTAGGTCTGAAAAGGCTCAAGCAGATCTGCCCCCCAAAAACAGCCTACTTACTTACAGACGGACAGTGCAGAAGAAACTGCAAGTTCTGCGGAAACTCCAATCAGCTTGCAAGAGTAACCTGGCCTCATTTCGCTAAAGAGGAGATCATTTCGTCCTTAAAGAGCACAGACATGAAAAGGATCTGCATCCAGACCGTCGACAGCAAAGAAGCTCTGGAAGAGGTTCGAGAAGTACTTCCAGAGATCATCAAAACCGGCATTCCGGTCTGCCTTTCATCCCAGTTCGGCGAGGAGTTTCTCGAGATGGGACTGGATCACTGGACCATACCGCTGGATGTGGTGCGACCCGATCAGTACACTGCCATTAAGGGCGGGAGCTTTGAAAAAGCGCTGGACCGCATCAAAGCCATGGCCGCAAAGTACCCGAACCGCATCGGTACGCATCTCATTGCCGGACTAGGCGAGACTGAAGAAGAGATGATCACGCTCCTCCACGACCTTTACAGGTCTGGGGTGAGTGTAGGTCTTTTCGCCTTCACTCCCGTGCCCGGTACTGAGCTAGAAAACCATCCCAAAATTCCTCTGGACTCCTACCGGAGGATTCAAATCGGCAATTACTTAGTCTCTAAGTACCCAGAAGCCATAGAAGAAATGGTCTTTCAAGAAGGAAGACTCGTCTTCGCTCCCTTAGACAAAGTGGAAAGCCGTGCCTTTGAAACCTGGGGCTGCGAAGACTGCAACAGGCCGTTCTACAATGAATCTCCCGGTGGCCCTTGGTACAACTATCCAAGACCTCTCAGCCCAGAGGAGTTCAGAGAAGCCCTCGCAGAGAGTGGCCTGAAATAGCAACACCGACCTTTGAAAGCAGGTGTGCAAGCCTTCACGAAAGCATCTTTCCATGCCAGACAGAAGTTTTTGTTGTTTCGTTTATGCAAAACCTGGTAATTCAACTAATATGGCTTATTATGCCAAGCTCGGGGTGAAACAGGCATAATACAAGAAGGCGAGTTAAGTTAACCGAAAGCTAAAAGAAGAAGAAAAGGGGATGTTTACGTGAAGACAAGTAAAAAGCTTACTGAAAAAGTTACTTGGGTTGGTAAAGTAGACTGGGAACTGAGCTCTTTCCATGGTGAAGAGCTGTCTACACATAGAGGGTCTTCTTACAACGCGTATTTGATACGCGACGAAAAAGTGGCCCTGATCGATACGGTCTGGGTCCCTTTTGACAAAGAGTTTGTTAAGAACCTCAAGTCGGAGATCGATCTTAAAGAGATAGACTACGTAATCATTCAGCACGGCGAGATCGACCACAGCGGCTCGCTCCCTGAGCTGATGAGGGAGATTCCCGATGTACCGATCTACTGCACACAAAACGCTGTAAAATCCCTCAAAGGCCACTACCACCAAGACTGGAACTTCGTTCCGGTAAAGACAGGAGATACTCTGGATCTGGGCGAGAGCAAACTGGTCTTTGTGGAAGCGCCGATGCTCCACTGGCCAGATTCCATGTTCACCTACATGACTGGTGAAAACATTCTCTTCAGCAACGACGCCTTCGGTCAGCACTATGCAACCGAATCCCTCTACAACGATCGGAGCAGTGAGTGCGAGATCTATGAAGAGGCCATCAAGTACTACGCCAACATTCTCACACCGTTTAGCAGACAGGTCTTAAAGAAAATCGACGAAGTTCTCGCTATGAATCTGCCGGTAAATATGATCGCCACAAGCCACGGAGTAATCTGGAGGCATGATCCTCTGCAGATCGTCCACAAGTACAAAGAGTGGGCAAGCGACTACCAAGAGAACCAAATCACCATCGTCTACGACACCATGTGGAACGGTACAAAGGCTATCGCTGAAGCCATTGCAGCTGGGATCCAGCTAGGCGATCCTGACGTGACGGTCAAGCTCTACCATGCAGGTAAAGAAGACAAGAACGACATCATTACGCAGATCTTTAAAGCCAAAGCGGTCTTGGTTGGCTCGTCAACGGTTAACAACGGTCTTCTCTCTTCCATCGCTTCCATTATGGAGCTGGTTAAAGGGCTGAAGTTCAAAAACAAGAAAGGTGCAGCCTTTGGCAGTTACGGTTGGAGCGGAGAAGGCGTTAAACTGATAACCGGTCTCTTGGAGGGCGCTGGATTTGAAGTGGTAAACGAAGGCTTTAGGGCAATGTGGCAGCCCGATGAAGAGGCTTTAAACGCTGCAAAAGAGTTCGGAAAGAACTTTGCCGAGAGCGTAAAATAAAACTCCATACTAGTGGTACAGCAAGAAACCGCCTTTTTCGGGCGGTTTTTTGCTGGGAACTACTTTTGAAAAAAGGAGTTGCTTCGGGAAGGCAGCGAAGTAAATAAGAGAGCACAATCGAGGTGATTTGCATTGAAGCTTTTCGTCGATCCACCGCTTCCCGGGAAAACTAATATGGAGATAGACCTGGAACTTGTGGAAAAGGCCGCAGAGACCGGATCTGCCTACGTAAGGCTTTACAGCTGGAGCAGGCCTACCATCAGCCTGGGCTACTTCCAAAAGCCAGAAAAGGTGCTGGACTTCTCTGCCCTGGAGAAACACGGCATCGATTGGGTGAGAAGACCTACAGGGGGGAGAGCGGTTTTTCACTTCAAAGAGATTACCTACTCGGTCTCGCTCCCTGAAGACTATCCCGGTCTTCCTAGCTCGGTAACGGAAGCCTATCGCTTCATTTCCGAGCCAATCTACAGGGCATTTCTACAGATAGGACTGCCGGTAAAGTGGGCAAGGCAAGAAGAAAACGTCTCAGAGGCATGCTTTTTAGCTCCTGCCCGGCACGAAATCATCCTGCAGGGGAAAAAGGTGGTAGGAAGTGCCCAAAGAAGAAAGGCCAGAAGCGTTCTGCAGCACGGATCAATTCTACTTGGTGCCCAGCCTGAAGTCTTCGCAGACTGTCTCTTGGGCGTAGATAAAGAAGTTTTTCTAGAGCAAATGCGCACCAGGACAATGGTGATACCTGTAAGAGAAGAAGAACTGAGAAAGAGTTTAATCTACCAGTTTAGAAGGTTTTTTTCCTGAAATAGAAGCTTACTTTTTCGTTGAATCTCTACAAGACGACTGACCGCTACGCGCGGAGCGGTCAGTTTTTGCTTCAAAAGGCTCGTTAGGGCTGCGTAGTTTAGCGATGATGGTTGGAATAAGAAGGATAAAACCCGTAGATGACCAAATATACTAATACAATGAATAAGGGGGTTATGGCTTTGACTTGGAAGCAAAAAATCGGGATTTTATTTCTCTTAGTAGTGCTTTTCGCCGTTTCGTCTGCGGCACAGGACATTTACTTGGCTCCCAGGGCAAAAAGGGTGGTTGTGGACGGGAAACTTAACGAGTGGGAAGGGGTTCCTGCAATAACCCTCAACAGCAACGCATACATCGTCATTGCCAACAGATCTTGGAAGGGTCCGGCAGACCTGTCTGGTAAGATTTATGTGATGTGGGATGAAGAGTACCTCTACGTCGCCTGCGAGATCGAAGATGACGTTGTCATTCAAGAAAAGGAAGGCACATATCTCTTCCAGGGCGATTGTATTGAGCTTTACGTAAGGTTGGATTACGAGAAAAATGCCCTTCTCAACTACTACACATTAACCGACTTCCAGTTTGGCTTTACTCCGGGCACCAACGCTGGAGCACCGGACTACCATATCTGGAACAACTCGACGGTTTTGGAGGACATTCTTTTTGAAGCAGCAAAGACGCCTACAGGATACATCATGGAAGTAGCTATTCCTGTTTGGGAATTGGGCATCTTCCTCGATGCCGGTATGGAGATCGGCTTCGACGTGGCTATCGATGATGTGGATTCCCCAGGCGCTCAGGACACTGAACAGCAGCTGTGCTGGAGCATGAGCGACATGGGCTGGCAGGATCCAACAGTATTCCAACTTGTAATCCTCGACTGATGGAAAAGCTCCTGTTTATCAGGAGCTTTTTAGTCATGAGGAAAAGCCCCCGAAAAGGATTGAGCACTGCAGGGGAAAATAGATAGAATAAGAAGAAAAGCTATTAGAGAAAGACTTAGAGAGAGGCGTTGAATCATGGATCAGCAACCTAATGTTCCAAAGTGGTTAATCAGACTACAGATCATTTTTGGCATATTTCTAATTGTGGCATCGATTTTTCTCTACTACACCATTGTTCCTAAGGGCTTAGACCAGAAAGTCGTTTTGATTCTGCTTGGCTTTGGTCTTCTCAACCTCTTCTTTGGACGCTTTCTCTTTCTTCTGCCCCAGAAACAAAAAGAACGGGCAAAAAGGCTGAAAGAAGAAAAAGAAAGAGAGATGAGACAGGCAGCAAAGCAAAAGGCCAAAGAAAACAAGGCTAAGGGGAAGAAGAAGCGATGAGTCCTGGCAAGTTTTACGTAGGTGATGTTGTGAGAATGAGAAAACCCCATCCCTGTGGAGGCAACACTTGGGAAGTTATGCGTGTTGGCATGGATTTTCGCATTCGCTGCCTAACCTGCGATAGGGTTGTCCTAATTCCCAGGGTAAAGTTTGAAAAAGGTCTGAAAGAGGTCATTCAACGCGGTCCTATACCGGAGAATGAGGAGTAAGGGAGGGGTTCTCTTTGGATATAGGTATTGTGGGACTTCCCAACGTGGGCAAGTCCACTCTATTTAACGCATTAACAAAGGCAGGTGCAGAGGTTGCGAACTACCCCTTCTGCACCATTAATCCTCAAGTAGGTGTGGTTCCGGTGCCCGACAGGAGGCTTGCCAAGCTGGGAGAGATCCTGCAGCCAGAAAAACTCACTCAAACAACCATTCAGTTTATCGATATCGCAGGCCTGGTTAAAGGAGCAAGCAAAGGCGAAGGCCTGGGGAACCAGTTCTTGGCGCACATCAGGGAAGTAGATGCCATCTGCCACGTGGTGCGCTTTTTTGAAAGCCCCAACGTGGTACACGTGGATGGAAAGCTGAACCCCCTCGCAGATGTGGAGATCATCGAAACAGAGCTTGCCCTAAAGGATCTAGAGACCGTTGAAAAGCGTAAGGAAAAAACCAGCAAGAACTTGAAAACCGGTAAACCCGAGTACAAAGAAGAGATGGCAGAACTAGAAGAGCTCGCAGGTCTTCTAGCAGCAGGGAGAAAGCCTCCTAGGACTCCTCTGGTCATGGAGCTACAGCTGCTTACAGCCAAACCCTGCATCTACATTGCCAACATGGATGAGGAGCAGATCCAAAACCCCGAATCTGTCCCTATGTATAAAGAGTTTGTGGAGTATGCTAGGGGAAACGGCAATGAGGTTATCCCCGTTTCGGCAGATCTGGAGATGGGCCTTTTGGAACTGGATGAAGAAGAGCGGGCAGAGTATTTTGCTGCTTTAGGCATAACCTACCAGAGCGGCCTGGAAAGAGTGGTTGCCAGGAGTTATGCCCTCTTGGATCTGATTACCTTCTACACAGTGAAGGGTCCCGAGACCAGGGCTTGGACCGTGAAAAGAGGCACTAAAGCTCCTCAGGCAGCAGGGAAAATCCACTCGGATATGGAGGAAGGCTTTATCAAAGCCGAAGTGGTTAGCTTTGAGAAGCTTGTAGAGATCGGTTCATTTGCCCTCGCTAGAGACAAAGGCGAAGTTCGCGTTGAGGGTAAAGACTACGAGATTCAAGACGGCGATGTAGTGCTGTTCAGGTTCAAAAACTGATAGAGAAGCACAACTTAAAAACCGTTTCCAACTGTGAGCGTTCCAGGTTTCTTGTGTTTCAGCAAAAATGCTTCGATCTTGTTGTGACTGAGAGGTTAGTGGTATGTCAAGACAACGCTACTTTTCGAAAGTCTACTGGCATTTTACCGGAAGCCCGGAAGACACTGATTGGTCTCTAATTAAAAAGCCCGCAGATCTAAGGGCACAGGGGAAAAGACCGAAGCGTCTGTCAAAGGCTACAGACATTCTTTGCAAGATACTTGAGTCAAAAACGCTGCTTGCAACCTGCAGGGAAAAACTCTTCAGGGACTTGGTCACAGACGAGTTCTGCTGCGTCTGCGACATTCCCATCAAGGACCTTACGACGCATGCCCCGTACTACGGCAAAGTAGCCATTGGCTTTAGTGCCGAGGCGGTTTACAGGGCGGGGTTCAACCCAGTGCTCTATCTCTCCGATGACAACATCATTTTAGGCGTAGCTAGCGATCCTATCGGAGAAGCAGACGACCTCATTGGGGAAGCAGATGAGCCTTTCTACACGCTGGAGCCAAGCGAAAACTTTGCCGAAAGCGCATCTGCAGTGGAGTCCTTAGGCTACTTGTTTTACGGCTCTACAAAAGCGTTTTTCGGAGAGAACTACCACTACCTGAAGTTCACTACCTTTGATGTCAACGACGATCACAGCTTCTATAGAGAAAGAGAGTGGCGACTGCTCAGAGATTTCCGCTTTGCAGTTGAAGACGTTGAGGCCATTCTCGCTCCTAAAAGCCAGCTTAAAAAGATCCGGGATACGCTTGCAAAAAACGGCTACCCAGATTCCATTTCTCTTCTAAGCTGGGAGTTTTTGGAACGAGCTTAGTCCAAAGCGGCAGAGAATGATTTTTGTGAAACTCATTTTCTTCCACGTCTCTTAGGGAGTAGAAATCACTTTTACAACTCAGGTATCCAGTTTTACCAATAGTAAAAGAACTCCGCGTTTTTTTCACTACTTGTTAAACTCTACCTGAAAGTGGTATAATATGCCCGATGTCCCTGCTCTGGTTTGTCCAGAGCCATAGACCGAAGGGAGGTGAATGACAGTGAGAAATTATGAAATGATGTACATCTTGAATCCCACTGTCGCTGATCAGGAGGAGACTTTGGTAAGTGCCATTGAAAAAGTCAACTCGCTGGTTACCGGCAATGGCGGAGAGATTGTAAACGAAGACCGCTGGGGCAAGAGAAGATTTCAGTACGAAATCAACAAGATCAGAGAAGGCTACTATGTAGTACTCAAGTTCAAGCTCAACCCAGAGTCTTTAGATGAGCTCAACCGTGTATTGAAGCTCAACGAGGACATTGTCAGATATCTGTTGATCAATGACGAAAACTAATCATTAGGGGGTCTAGGGATGCTGAATCGAGTTATTCTTATTGGCAGACTAACCCGTGACCCAGAATTGAGATACACCACGACTGGTAATGCTCAAGCTAGGTTTACCCTTGCGGTAGATAGAGATTTTACCAATCAACAAGGCGAACGGGAAGCAGATTTTATTCCAGTTGTTGCGTGGGGTAAACTCGGAGAAATAGTCGCTCATAACTTAGTCAAAGGGCGGTTAGTAGCCGTAGAAGGTCGGATAAGCGTTAGAAGTTATGAAGCCAAAGATGGCACTCGTCGTTGGGTTACCGACGTCAATGCCGATACTGTTAAGTTCTTGGAACCAAAAGGAGGATACTCCGGTTCTAAAAATGACAGTTCCTTTGGTGATTACGACGATAGCTTAGAATCTTCCGGCGACGAAGGATTAGACGAAGTTCCCTTTTAAAAGGAGGGTTTGACACCGTGGACAACAAGAGAGACAAGAGAAAGCGCCGTCGCAAGAAGGTTTGTTCTTTCTGTGTAGATAAAATGCAGACCGTTGATTACAAAGATGTGGGAAGGCTGCGCCGCTATCTTTCTGAAAGAGGCAAGATCCTGCCCAGAAGAATCAATGGCAACTGTGCTCACCACCAGAGACAGATGACTCTGGCCATCAAAAGAGCACGTTTCATGGCACTTCTGCCATACGTTACCGAAGACTAAACCAAAGGAGGGGAAACCCTCCTTTTTTGTTATACATTTCTTCTATAAACTGATATGATTAATAATGAGCAATCGTTGCAGGCCTAGATCTAACGGTTCAATCTTTCACACTACAGCAGGAAAACCAACAGTACTAGGGAAATAACAGGGAACGTTAGTTTTCCAAGGAGGTTTAGGTGTGGAAATGAACAGAGAGATTGATATTGCTAGAAACGTGAAGACCATAGAGTGGTTACGTACGGAGATCGTATCCTACACAGCAGGCCTCTTCAAAGCGATGTGGCAGAACAGGGAAGAGCTGATACTCGATTCACTAGCAGGTCTCATCATGGCAGCATACCTACTTGGCAAAAGGTTGGGAATAAAGTCTTCCAGGCTTGAAAGCAAAGTGGAAACCAAACTCAAAGCAAGCATAGTTGAAGGACACGAAATAGAGAAGTGGTACGGAGACATGACAAACTTGCTGGATTATTGGCACGACAGACGGGGTGAGATTATTGATCGAGGAGAAGAGTAGTCTAAAGTGGCTTGAATATATAGTCCTGTTTTCATTAATGGTACTTATCGTTGCGCTTTCGTTTATGTTCTTTCCGGCTTCAGTATATCTAGCACTGCTCATTCCCCTGCCTGTGCTTATTGCAACTTACAGGCACAGCGTGCTTCTTGGAGCAGTGATAGCAGCTTTATCCAGCGTCTTTTTCGTTTTCTTACTCATGAATGCAGGCGTGGTGATTTTGATAGTTGCCCTATCTACAGTGGGTATCGGCATTGGCGCTGCCATGAGGGAGAAGTTGGATTACAAAAAGATCCTTGCGGTGGGGATTATCTCTGCGCTTTTAACTGTGATGCTGGTAGGTATAGGTCTGTACTTAACTATGGGGCAGACTCCAAAAGAGATTTTTAACGAAACTGCAGATAGGATCCTTACAGAACTTAGCACGAGGGATATCCCCGTACAGACTGAGCAAGTGGAAGCGCTGATCGAGACGGTGAGGATACTCTACCCGTCGATGATCGCAGTTGGTGCAGTTGCCCTTGCGCTGGTCAACTTCCTTGCAGGAAGCTGGGCACTTGTGCGTCTGAAAATGACAGATGTTCCAGCGCTGCCTCCCCTTACAAGATGGGCCTTTCCCATGTGGCTCTCTGTGGCATTTATCGTGGTCTGGGTTCTCACATGGCAGATCTTCGCTTTCCTGCCACAGCCTATCTTGTTTGTTGTGGCCAACCTTGCCAACTTCTTACACTGGCTCATGACCATTCAGGGACTCTGCATAGTCCTCTCGTTTCTCAGGACCATACGCCTGCCGATCTGGGGCATTGTGCTTTTAGTTCTTCCGGTATGGCTTTTTGCTCCGTGGTTTATGGCCCTTCTGGGTACCCTCGATCCCTGGCTGCACTTTAGGGGCAGGATCAGGCTCAGCCAAGAAGAGCGCATGAGACAGCTGGAGAAAAATAAACGAGATCAGAACTAGGAGGATTACTTATGGAAGTTGTTTTGACTCAAGACGTGAAAAGTCTTGGGAAAAAAGGAGATATAGTAAAGGTTAATGAAGGATACGCTCGAAACTTTCTGATTCCCAAAGGTCTTGCGGTAGTTGCCACAGAAGGCGTCAAGACACAGATCAAACAGCAGAAAAAAGCTGAAGAGAAAAGAGAAGAACAAAAAAGAGCCGAAGCTCAGGCTCTTGCCAATAAACTTAAAGGGCAGTCGGTAACGGTAAAGGCTAAGGCCGGAGAAAAAGGCAGAATCTTCGGTTCTATCACCGCCGGCGATGTTGCAGACGCCCTAAACAAGCAGTTTAACCTAGACATCGATAAGAAGAAGATCCAGATGGATGCCGTCAAAGAGCTTGGTACCTTCGAAGCCAAGATCAAGCTCTATCCGGAGATCAGCACAGAGATCAAAGTCGTTGTAACTGCAGAGTAAAAGGGGCTGTTGCACAATTAGC
>LSQX01325329.1_pt1 | contig 54101 bp, 46 predicted proteins | sample 654561 | NCBI WGS metagenome assembly LSQX01 (sample SAMN04489861, study PRJNA283612) | anaerobic digester metagenome | isolation source: 4 biogas reactors fed with cattle manure at either 37C or 55C with and... | place: Denmark: Kongens Lyngby | collected 2014 | reverse complement strand
ACTTTGATAATTTCATAGCCTCTTAAGTCAAATTCAAAGTTAATATTTTCGCCGATGAAGCTTTGTTTAGGCGGACTGATTAAAAGAAATGGCAAGTCCATTAAATGAAATAAATAAAATGCATTTTCTTCGCCAACAATACTAATAAAAATCTGTTGTTGATAATTTCCTATTAATTCTTTTTTTAGAGTTAAAGAATTAGATGTAGCTATAAAACCCTCTTCAATTAATTCGCCATCAATATAGATTGTTTTAGCTCCTTGGATCTCAATTTGATAGTCTTCTTCATAAAAGACTCTTGTAACATTAAAACTTAATAATAGAGATGTTTCATAAATAACAGCACCATTAAAATAAACTTCTAAATTGATTTCTGTTGCTTTTGATTTTAAAGTTTCAGGAATTTTAAATTTATTTTCTGTCAAAGAATGAGTTTTTGGTAGATAATCTTCTCGATATTTGATTTTATAGTTTGCTGCAGCTAAATCATCCCAATAAATATATGTTCCATCGGAATAAATCTTTAATTCAAACTCTTCTTTTACAATAAAGGTGTAAGTATTTGAATAAAGTGTTTCTCCATCTTTAAATATAGCTTTTACTTTCACTCGGTAACTTCCAATGGGATAATCTTCAAATGAATAATAGTTATTAATAAGTTCAATTGTTTCTTCTTCATTGATTACTAACTTATAAGCTTGTGCATCTTTAATCTCGTTCCATACCAAAACAAGGCTTTCTTGGTCATAAGATAAGCCTTTTGGTCCATATAAACTTCTAGATTCAGTTTTACAGCTAACAAGAAATAATAAACTAAAGCTAATTAAGAAAAAATTCACTATTTTTCTCATAAAATCACCTTAGGGTTATCTTATCTTAAAATAATAATTATTTCAACTTTAAATAAGACAAAAACATGCAAATTAGCGCACTTTAGATTAATTAACAAAAACTCCATTTAATTGCTTATAAAATGGGGAATAGATTACATCAACAAAAACTAAGTTTTGATAATCATCTTCATTTGACCCATGTAAATCCTCACCACTAAATAACATAGCAACATACTCAGGTTTATCAATAAATGGATTTCTATTTTTTTGATAAATATAAATAATATTGTTTCGGTTCATTTCAAAATCACTAACCGGATCTTCTTCATGCCAATTTATTAATACATCTAGTAGTCCCATCGTATAAGTTTCATGATTGATTTCTTCAACAAGAGCAGTTAGATTTAAATCGGGATACATCACAATCATATAAAACATAATTCTAGCAACATCACCACGATGATCATCACCTGGATAATAAGATGTTGTTCCAATTGTCTGATTTTGACCACTGCCTTCAGCAAAATAACGGTTACTTCTACTTGAGTTTGTACTTGGGACAATCGCTCTTAAGTTATGTAAATCACTTGCGATATTCTTTTTAGAATTGCTCGCTTTTTCAGTTAAATATGATTGTGGCCAAACATGCTCGCGGTGCCATGTGGTTGCATCCCAAACTGCTGGCATAATTTTACTATCATAAATTCCGTACACCTTAGTTGAATCAGATAATAACACATCACTCTCTTCAAGTGCATATCTAACATCTCCATAACTAATTGCTGCAAACTCACTCCACAAAAGATTATGAAGTGCAGCTTTAAGAACATTACCTTCTACATAACCAATATTATTATAAAAACTATTTAATTCAACAGAAGATTCTACAGTTGGCGCTGGCCCCCAATCTTCATTTTCAGATTCTAAAGTTACAATTTGTCGATTATTGTGAAGTAAAAATTGTGGTTCGCTATACCACCAGCCCAAATGAATATTCTTTAAAATAACTTCTTCACCAACTAAAGTTGTTAAATAAGTGTTTAAAGTTGCATTTGCGGGGTCAATATAAACTAAAACAGTATTATCATTTTCGTCCTTAACCGTTAACGTCCTGTTATCAGGAGAAATTTTTGTGGCAATTAATTTTCTAATTGTAAATCTTTTACCTTGATCAGCTTCAATAAAATCAGGAATAAATTCAAATTCAAGTGTAGGCGGCAATGGCTTATTCTTGTCTACAATTGTAATAATTGGTTCATAAATCTGTTGTTGGCCGTTAAAATTATCTCTCTGACCTTCCACTACAACTAAATCACCAATCCATAACTTATTAGGGATAGTTGGGTTATATAAATGAATTGTTGTACCATCAGGGTCACTTACATAAATATATCTACTTTCCGCAATCCCCGTTACAACCCCATGAAAATGAACATCATTACCAGAAGCCGCATCTCTTGCATCACTAACTACTTGATTGCTAATGATAACTTCAAACTCTTTAGTTGTCTGAAACTCTCCTACTACAATATCAGCAATCAAAGAAACATAATGAGTATTTGCCACCTCAGGCATCTCTACAAGTCCAGTTTCTAAATCAATTAAATTATTATAAAGGTTTCCTTCATCTTTATATTCAAAACTAAGATGAGCTCCAAGATTTAAGGATTGAAATAAATTAAGATAGCCATTCACATTGAAAAATGTTTGAAGTTCTAAGTTTTCTTCTACGTAAGTTAAGCGGTTAATATCGTAAATAATGCTATCACTGGTATCAATTTCATGATTGCCTAAATAATCAAAAGTATCTATGCCGTACTCAGCCCACTCGTTTTTCTCCCAAATAGGAGATGGGCTTGTTACATCAGAATTTCTAACAAGTGTAACATTAATAGCAAAGTTTTCTTCATCACCAACAATCCCAATTAAGTCAATAATTGAATCATTTTTATATAAGGCGATAACATCGTTACCATTAAAAGTCATAACTTGTGAATTGCTTAATAAATTAGCCTTATTCTTTAAAATGCTGCTAGTATTTTTATTATCACTAGAAATAACAAAAGTCTCTCCATGTTCTAAAAATCCTTCCAGTTGCAACAGCGTCGATGGATTTTCTGCTCCGTTTACAAAAGTTCTGATTTTGTATTTTGATAAATCCACAGCCATTCCCGTACCATTGTATATTTCTAATGCTTTATTGTAACCACTGCCTTCAATATACTCAGAAATAAATAAATCGGTTGCGAAGACTGCTGTTTCACTGCTTGTTATTTTAATTAAAGAGCCAAACTGATCTTCATAAATTAAATAAGCACTAATCTTTTCAACATTTAAAGGGAAAGTCATTAAATACTCATTTGTTGCTTGATTATAAACATTTGATTGCGCAATAATAATTTCATCATCTTCGCCAACAAACTCAAAACCATGTTCAATTAAAGTGTGATTCTCATTTAATTCAAACTTACCAACAAAAGAGTTAAAGCCTGCTGTTAGGCTAAGCGGCCCAACAATACTTACTATTGAAGCACTTATTGAATTTTGATCACCATAAATGGCTTTAATCTCACGGTTAGCAGTAATGCTAACACTGATGATATTTTTAGTTGAAATGATACTTCCTTGTTCATCAATAAAATAAGAAAATGCTTTTCCCCCGCTTGTAGGCTCTGCAGTTAAAGTCACTTCTTCATTTAGCTTGTATTTAGTTTTGTTAGGTGATTTAGTTATATTAGAATCAACATTTAGTTTGTAGTTAGTTGTTGAAGAGATATTGTATTTTGCAACATAGATTTCACTTTGCGTTGCCTTAAGAACTGTTTTTGAGGGTTCAGCAGAAAGATAATCATCTTTTAAATTTACATAGCCTAAAAACGTTGATTGTGGCTTTTTAGGTTCGGCTGGTACGTTAATATCATCTTGTTCAGTTACAAACAGAGGATATTTATCAATAACATCTCCATTTGTATCAACGAAGAAAACAGCATGTTTATTATCGGGTTTATAAACAGCTATTAAATCTAGTTTCGATTGAACAACAATATTTACTTCTCTTTTTAAATCCGTTCTTAATTTACCATTAACAATCCAATATAAAAAAGTCTGTTCATTTCTAATATTGGGGGCTTCAAATGTAAATAAAGAACCATAATAGGCATTTGAAGCTAAAAATTCAACTTCATCAGTATTCTCATCATAATAACCAAGATTAATGTTGATTGTAGTTCTTTGTGCTTGAAGGTTAATCCCAAAAAGAAAAATTCCGACAATTGCTAAAACAATTATAAAATACTTTGTTTTTTTCATTAACTATCTCCTAATTTTTAAAAATGTTTTCATCTTTTATCTAGTTCACAAAAACTATTATAACATTTATAAGACATATTTTTAATATAAAAACAACCCCCCTCTTATAAAAAAGAGAAAAGCGTAAATAATATTTTAGCTTCTTTCAGGCTTAGATGAATGTTTATAATTCGACAAATTAACTTCAAATTATTAGACTGTTTTAAATTTTATTAAGGTAATGTTTTGCAAAACGTTAGCTTTTAAACGCTAAATAAGATGTAACCGTTTGCAAGTTTAAATTTAGTGATAAAATTGAATTTTTGATATAATAGATTTGGAAAAAAAGCATTATAAGCTCTCTTAATTTTAAAGAAATATTTTGTTGTTGGCATGGTAGTCGCATTTATTCAAAAGTTATTGAATTAATTGCCAATATTTGATAGTATAGATGTAATCTTATGTTATCTGTTAAAAAAGATAAAAATGTGTTGGTGCCTATGGAAAAGATATTTAAACAATTCAAAGTCAAAGGAAGTCTAGTATCAGTAAATGAATATGGCAATGGCTATATTAATGATACTTTTTTAGTTGAAACAAAAAACGGTAGTAATCCAGAAAAATACATTTTGCAAAGAATCAATCATAAAGTCTTTTTTAATATTGAAGCCTTGATGAACAATATCGAAAAAGTTACTTCTTTTGTCTTAAGTAAATATCCCGATACCGTCTTACAACAAATCATTAAAACTAACGATAATAAAAACTATTTTTTCGACAAAATCAATAATGCCTATTGGCGTGTTTTTAGTTTTGTTGATGATGGCGTTACTCATGAGTATATTACTGATGTCAATCAGTTTTATGAAGCGGGAATCGCCTTTGGGCTTTTACAAAGACAATTAGATGATTTTGATTCTTCTTCGTTAGTTGAAACAATAAAAGACTTTCATCACACCGAAAAACGTTATCAACGATTTTGTAAAGCAGTTGATAGAGATTTAGCTCAAAGAACTCATTTGGCTGCTGAAGAAATTAAATTTTTACAATCAAGAGAACATTATGCAAGTGTTGTTACTGATTTAATTGCTGCTGGAAAAATCCCTATTAGAGTAACTCACAATGATACAAAATTAAATAATGTCCTACTCAACAAAAGAACAGGAAAAGCCTTATCAGTAGTAGATTTCGACACCATTATGCCCGGTTCAATTTTATATGATTTTGGTGATGCGATTAGATATGGTGCTAGCACCGCTGGAGAGGATGAGACTAATCTTGGAAAAATCTCACTCGATTTAGTTTTATTTGAAGCTTTCACTAAAGGCTTTTTAAAACATACTGCTGAGATTTTAAATGAATATGAACTTAAATATTTCGCCTTTAGTGCACTTTTAATTACTTATGAACTTTCAATGCGATTTTTAAGCGACTATTTAAACGGCGATATCTACTTTAAAATCAAAAATGAAAATCATAATTTGGAGCGAACAAGAGCCCAAATCGCTCTTCTTAAAGATATGGAAAACAAACTTCCTGAAATGGAAGAGATCATCAATAGAGTTTATCTGTTAAAGATGAAAAAAAGGAGTTAATAAAACTCCCCTTTTCTTATAATCCCATCTTTTTAAAGACACTATCTAGCTGCTCAATTTCTTGATCAGCTTTTTTTATTTTAATTATTTTTGAAATTGAATACTTCGTCTTTAAAAATAAAAATCTCAAACCTCTAAGTAGATAAGCTATAGGTAGTAAAAACGGTAAATATTTCAGCCAAGGATAAACTTCTTTCATATTCGCCCACTTTGGAAATACCATTCTTGAAAAGGTGGCAATTTTACTCTTTTTCACGAGTCTAGGAGCCATCACATTAAAATCACTTCCAGTCCCATGAATTCCTGAAATAGTCAAATAGTTTAAGATTTCATAATAATCTTCTTCTTGAAGTTGAAAATTTTTATCTAAATAAGGACTATCAACTTTAAATGCTTTTTTATTGAGATAAAGTATTGTTTGAAAAAACTGAGCAAGTTTTGTCTCTTGTAGTTGAAACTTTAAAATCTCATCATCGATTTCAGAATGATAATAATTAAAAAAGATTGGAATATCTAATACACTTCTTAAGCCAATTCCACTATGCATTACATGTTTTTCTAAATGATATAACAAATACAAACCTTCAAAAGTATAATCAAGCCGATACTCATAATCTTTCACAAAAACTGCATTATCCCAAGGTTTTCTTAAAATATCTTTTTTTCTTTTATCAAACTCACGATAAATATTTTGATGAACCTCTACATAATAGCGGTCAAACTGGTAAACATCATGTTCAGCACTTCTTGAGTAAGTTTTAAAACCTGCTTCTTTAAAAAGTTTCCGGCTTTTGCTTAAATCTTCTTTTAAGACTAAAACATCAATGTCTCCCATTCCTCTAAAATATGTTTCAGGATAGAGGTTCTTTAGATGTGCTCCTTTTAAAAAGATGTGTTTTACTCTTTTATTATTAAAGATTTGTTTAATCTTTTTGATTAAGGCTTGTTGGGCATTATCGATATGAACATAAGAAAAAAACATCTTTTCTGCTTGCTCGTAAAATGTTTTACTAACTAAAGTTTTGTCTAAACCTCCAAACAGTAAAGCCCCAAGACCATTTTCATAAGCTTGTTTAAAGACTTCTTTTTCATTTGCGATTGGTTTTTTATAAATTGAATTTTTAAGACTACAACTAATTATTTCTAATAATTGTCTATTTGTCATTTGACCCTCTTAAATAGTTTAATTACTACTCGCCTTGGTAAAAGCCGATATAAAAAGACTTTTAGGCGGTAACATTTGTTTGTTGTATAAATTAATCTTTTATTTTCAAAAGCGACAAGCTCAGCAACTAAAGCTGTTTTGTCGACTATTTCTTTAGCGTTATTGCCATCACCTTGAAAGATTAAAGTTTCTCCTTTAATTTTAATTAAGCGGTGAAGGACATAATTATTTTGGTATTTAAAAAGATAGACGTTGTTTTTTTTAATACTTTTAATTTTTGTAAGTCTTACATTTGTTTTTTTATCAATAAAAAAAGGCCACATTGAGTTGCCACTAATTTTAATTTTTATATCTTGTTCAGCTAAAATTTCAGCTAAATTGTCAAAGATTTCTCGCGCTTTAATCTTTTCAATCATACGATTCCTTTTTCTTTTAATGTTTCAATAAAAGCTGCCACATCTTTTTCTGCTTCGTAAAAACTTACATCATAAGTATCAGTTAAAAGCTTAACTAAATCTTCTTCACTTTTTTCTTCTTTTAGTGCTTCAAAGAGTAGTTTTGCTGAATCATTTAAATGAATAATAAAATTAAAATCAAGCGCTTCATCTCCGGTTGCTACAACTACACTTCTCCCGGCAATCTCTTTAATTATAAAACCTGGTTTAATTTTCATAGTTTTTCTCCATCTAAGTATTTTTTTAATTGTTCTGCTGCTGAGTCTTCGTTGAGACAATCATATTGAATTAATAAATCTTCTTTAATTATTTTATTAGCTGCGATTGTCGCTACTTCCCAAATTTCTTTACTCTCCGGTCTAAACATGTTTTTAAGCAGTTCATTAATTGCTTCTTTACTTGAGAGTTTTGAAAATTTATTTTCTTTTCCTTGAGCGATAAAGACAATCTTCCCCAGCGGACAAACAAGGTTATTATTTAAAGCTTCCTTGCCTGAAAAAGGACTGCTATAAACCATGATTTTATCTCCCTCTAATCTCAGAAGAGGTTTATCATCATTTAAAATTATTAGTTCATAAAGTCGGTTCATTCTTCTAGAAAGCGTGCTTTTTCCGGTTCCGGAAGGACCGCTCACTAAAATGGCTTTATTTTTATAGACAAAAGCGCTCGCATGGAGCGGCAAGAATGCGCGTTCTAAAGCGATTTCCATGAATATCATTTGATAAATTGTATATTCAATTCCCGGCAATGCCTTTTGTCTGTTTTGGTCTAAATAAACATGATATTCCTGGTAATCCTTTCTTCTTTTTATAATAATAAGAGGCAATTCTTTTTCGTTTACAAACATCACATAATCAAAGTTTTTATCACGATAAAATCTGCGTTTTTCAGTTCTTCTCTCTTCTGCTAATAATGGTGCTTCAAGTTCAGCAACTAAATGAGTGTAAATAAAATAATTAGCCTTTTTAGTTGTTGCATAAGCTTCTAAGTTATTTTTAAAGTATTTGTCAAAGGCAGGTTTTAAATAAATTGTCAAATCGATCATTTCATAAGTGTTTATCATTTTGTCCCTCTTTTTCTATTATATCAAAGGATGTGAGTTTTTAAAATAGTGCAAATTATTTAAACTACTGCCCGACTTCAGTAAAGCGCTTTCAAATATGGAAACGGTTAAATGTCTGTTTTACTTTACAAATAGTGGTCTCTATTATAAAGTAATAATAGAATAACATAGTTAAGAGATGAGGAGTTAAAAAAATGAAAAAATTTTATTTGCTAGTTGTTGCCCTTCTGCTAAGTTTCGTAGGTGCAGTTAGCATTAATGCTCAAGTTCCACTAGCTGAGATTAATGTTAATTATTATCGCTATGACAACTTGAATGAAACTTATACTGCTTGGATTTGGCAAAACGAACCTTCACCTGGTGATGGCGTTGAAGATCACTTTTTTGTTCGCGATCCTGATTCAAATTGGTTTCGTATTAAAATTGATGTCTTTAATGAACCCCATGCTAGATATATTGACGCAACAAGATTAGGCATTATTGTTAAACAAGGTCCTGACTGGGTCGGAGAGAGAGAACCTGGTGGTGATCGCTTTTTTGATATTAGTGGCTGCATGGATGCAGGTGGAGTTTGTAATATTTACTTAGTTCAAGGTGATACAACAATTTATTATGATGATGCTGATGCTGATACAAAACACCGGATTTTAGATGCCGCTTTTGATCACAATTTAGATGTTTTAGTTAAAGGGACTACTACACCTCTTAATTATAAAGTTTTTCAAGATGGCGCTGAAATTAAAACAGGCGTTCCTACAAGCAAAGACTTTAAAATCACTTTAAGCGATGTCGATCTTAAGAAAAAATATGCTCTTGAAATTGAGTTTGATGATGGCAAGAGAAATACTTCAATCTCGCTTAAAAACCTTTATGATTCAGAAATTTTTATTGATAATTTTACCTATGATGGTACTTTAGGAGCTGAATATACAAAAGAAAAAACAATCTTTAAAGTTTGGAGTCCAACCGCTGATTCAATAAGTCTAAACCTCTATCACCAAGGGCACCGGGCTTATGATAACGAGGGAAAAGCTTCGATTGAAAATAATCCTTATGAAAGCGTCGCTATGAATAAGCTTGATCGCGGTATTTTTGAGATAACGGTCAATGGAGATCTTCACGGAAAGTACTATACATTTACTAATACAACTAACAATCAAGCCTTTGAGTTTGTCGATCCTTATGCTTATTCTACTGGCGCTAATGGAGACCGGGCGATGGTGGTCGATTTTGCTCGCTTAAATCCTAATAATTGGCGTGGTGACTTAAAACCTAAAACAATTAAAAATCATACCGATTATATTATTTATGAAACCCACGTTAGAGACTTAACCACTCATTCTACTTGGGGTGGCAATAGTGAGCTTGCAGGAACCTTTTTAGGACTTGCTCAAAGTGGTACCACTTATACAAAAGATGGTATTACTGTAAAAACTGGTTTAGATCACATTGTTGAGCTGGGAATAAATGCTGTTCACCTCCTCCCAATTATGGACAATGGAGCAATCGATGAAACTAAGATGAGCGACCCAAAATATGTTAAAGATAACGGCTATGATTGGGGCTATATGCCAAAAAACTTTAACGCTCCTGAAGGTTCATTTGCGACAAATCCCTTTGATGGCGGCATAAGAGTAAATGAGCTTAAACAACTAATTCAAGCTTTTCATGAAAAGGGAATTAGAGTTATTATGGATGTTGTTTACAACCACACTTATGCAGTTGATGGCTCGCCCTTTCAAGTCCAAGCTCCGGACTACTTTTACCGGATGAATAATGATGGAACTTATTCTAACGGTAGTGGAACTGGAAATGAAACAGTGAGTGAACGTTATATGATGCGCAAATATATGATTGATTCAGTGTTATTTTGGGCTAAAGAATATAATATTTCCGGCTTTCGCTTTGATTTAATGGGACTTCATGATATCGAAACTATGAATGAAATTAGAAGCGCTTTAGATGAGGTTGATCCAACAATAATTATTTATGGTGAGCCTTGGGTAGTTGGTTCAACACCGCTTTCAGGTAGTCAACAAGCCAACAAAAACAATATGAAAAATTTAAATTATATCGCTTCTTTTAATGATAATTCAAGAGATGCAATTAAAGGTTTTACCCTAACTAACAACTTCGATCAAAAAATAAGTAAAGCTGTTCGATATGGAATTGTTGGTGCGGCAGAGATAACAGGTGCTAATGCAGACGATGGCACCCAAAGCTACCATAAAGAGCCTTACCGCTTAATTAACTATGTTTCTTCTCATGATGACGAAACTATAAGAGATTATTTTTTCCTTAAGGGAGCGAGAGCTGAAACACTTAATAAATATAGTGAACTTGCCAATGCGATTACAATTTTAAGCCAAGGAATTCCTTTTATCCAATATGGTGCAGAAATACTTAAGAGTAAAGAAGTTGTTTCTGGAGTTCCTTATTCTGGAGATCATCGAGTTCAAGATGGTTTAGCCGGTAACTCATACAACTTACCGGACAGTGTTAACCAACTCAACTACAATGATAAAATAACTAACTTAAACACTTTTGAATATTATCGCGGTTTAATCTCAATTAGAAGACTTTTCAATCACTTTAGAATGGCTTCTGCAAATGAGGTTAGATACCGTCTTGAACTACTCAACACCAATCCTAACTATATTATTTATAAAATTAAAGGCATTGACTCTCAAGGTGAAGTTATAGTTATTCACACATCTAATACAACTTATCGTTATCAACCAGACCCCAACAAGACATACTACTTATTCGCTAATGCAAGAGGTGAAGCAAGTCCTTATGGTTTACTTGAATATTCAAAAGGATTCCCAGTTGATGTTTTCCAAAACTCAACGGTTGTCTTAGTTGAAAAAACAGCAGATGTCATCTATGACCAGAGTAGAAAAACAGTTGATTTTGCAAGTCTTTATTCAACTTTAGAAACTAAACCAGCAAACAACAAATTAAAACTTTATTTTCTAATAAGTGGAATCATTGTTGGAGCTGTCGCATTGGCCGGAGTAGGTGGCTTTCTAATTATTAAACAGAGACGTAAAGTATCATAATAATAAAAAAGATTTCCTTTTGCGGGAAATCTTTTTTTGTATACTAAGATTGAGAGTGATCCTCTTAGTCTTTTTATTTATAATGTTTAACTTTTTCTTCCTTTTTTAGAATACTAACCACTCCAAGTGCGAGCGCTGAAAGTTCGTCTTCGCCTGGATAAACAGCTACATTTAAGCCTTTAAAAAGCTTTTCCTTAAGCATTTCGATTAGTAATGATTGATAGCTTAATCCTCCGGTAAAGATGATTGCGTCAACTTCTCCTTTTGCGGCAAAATATAACGCGCCAATATTTTTGATAATTTGATAAGCCATTGCCTCAAAATAAAGTTTCGCTTCTTTGTCGCCTTGCTCAATTCTTCGACTTATCTCTACTCCTGAGGAAGTATTTAAATAGGAATATAAACCTCCTTTTCTAACCAAACTTTGTTTGAGCTTTTGTTTTGTTTGATACTCACCTTTACAGCAGAGATCGATTACACTAAAAAGCGGCAATGTTCCCGCCCTTTCAGGTGAAAAAGGACCTTCGCCACCTAAAGCATCATTGACATCAACAACTCTTCCCTTTTGATGAAGACCAAGTGAGATGCCGCCTCCCATATGAACGACAATTAAATTAAGTTCTTCATAAGACTTTTTCACATCTTTTGCATATCTTTTGGCAATCGCTTTTTGATTTAAAGCATGAAAGACGCTTTTTCTTTCTATTCCTTTAAAACCGCTAATCCGGGCTAAATCACTTAACTCATCAATGACAACAGGATTAACAGTATAGGCAACTTTATTATATTCCTGAGCAAATTCATAAGCTAAAATCGCTCCTAAATTACAGACGTGATCGCCATATTTCATACTAGTTAAATCTTGAATCATTTTTTCATTGACTAAATATGTTCCACCTTCTACAGGTTTAATAAGTCCTCCTCTGCCGACAAAAATATCAATTGAAGCTAAAGAATAATTATTTTCTTTAACAAAATTAAGAATATGATCTTTACGGTATTTTTTTTGCGCAATTGAATTTTCAAATTGTAAAATTTCATCTGCATCATGCCGAAAGACCTTTTCTAAATATAAATTTTCATTTTCGTAAACCGCTATTTTTGTCGACGTTGACCCTAAATTAATCGCCAATATTCTAGTTTTCATCACAATACACTCCTGCTAATAAAATTGAATAAAATTTGTTAATAACTGAATCTGCTCTACTAGTTAAAACTATCGGTGCTTGAGCTCCTAAAACAATACCAGCTGCGGTCGCTCTTGAGAGATAGATTGCTGTTTTATAAAAGACATTACCGCTATCAATATTAGGAAAAATCAATGCATCAGCATCACCTTTTATTTCGCTTGTAATACTTTTCTTTAACGCTGCTTCCTTAGAAACAACATTATCAATTGCGAACGGCCCATCAACAAGAAAATCTTTATTGTTTATGGCATCATAATGTTCTTTAATTAAAATCGCATCTGTCGAAGAAACTATTTTAGGATTGGGCTTTTCAACAGCTGAGATTAATGCCACTTTTGGATTGATTACTCCCAGTTTTTTTACTAACAATAAGAGATTATCAATAATCGCTATCTTTTGGTCAACTGTCGGTTCAATATTCATAGCGCAATCACTTGCATAAATAATTTTTTGACTGCGAGGGAATGAAAACAAACTAATGTGTGAGAGAAGTTTTTCTTTTCTAATCCCCTTTTCTTTATTGACAACCGCCTTTAAAAGAGTGTTAGTTTCAATTAAGCCTTTCATTAAAATATCGGCTTTGTTCGTTTTAATTAAATAAACCGCTTTTTCAGCTATTTCAGTTTTAGCAGCTAAATCAATAATTTGATAATCTGTTAAATTGATTCTTGCGGTCTCAATAGTCGCTTTTAATTCTTTTTGATTATCAATTAAAGTTATCTCTAAAGGAATTATTTCGCTCGCTTTTTCTAGTGCTTTTAAAGTCGAAAGATCATTTGCACTAGCTACTACAATTCGTTTTCTTTTTAAGTTTTTACTTTTACTAATTAATTGATTAAAATCTCTCATTGTTATCCTTTCATTTCTCTAATAAACTCTTTACCCAATGCAATCGCTTCTAAGTTAATCTTAACTAAATCTTTTTTACCTTCTCCCAGTATTGAAATTAAGACCTTTTCTACTAATTTATCAGAAAAGTCTTGGTTAAGCTCTAAATAAGCTCCAAACATAATCATATTAGCAACTCTAATATTGCCTAATTCGGTTGCTAAATCATTGATTGGAAGCGGATAAACATTGACATCTTTTTTAATTACTTCTTCTTTTATTAAAGATGAATTATACAAAATGGTACCACCTGAATAGACTTTATCAATAAATTTATCTAGCGATGGTTTGTTTAAAATAAATAAAGTATTGGCTTCTGAAAAGATTGGTGAGTTAATCTTTTTATCTGAAAGTGTAACAGCACAATTAGCTGTTCCGCCTCTTGTCTCAGGTCCATATGAAGGATACCAAAGACTATTTAAGCCTGCTTCATTGCCTAGATGAGCTAACATTTGACCTAAAAACATCACTCCTTGACCGCCAAAACCTGCGATTGTTATTTGTTTTGTCTTATTCATTTTGATCACCGATATCTTTAAATACTTTAAGTGGATATGTTTTAGTTGTCTCTTCTTCGACCCACATTATTGCGTCATGTGGAGTCATTCCCCAATTAACTGGACAAGTTGACAAAAACTCAAGCATTGTAAAACCTTTATTCGCCATTTGGTATTCAAAAGCTTTTCTAATCGAACGTTTAGCTCGCCTCACCTTTTGTGGGCTTCCGACAGTCAGTCTCTCTAAATAGGCAACACCTTCAATTGTCGCAAACATCTCTGCGATTTTAATTGGATTGCCATGATCCTTTACATTTCTTCCCTCCGGCGAGGTTGTAGTTTTTTGACCCAATAACGTCGTTGGTGCCATCTGGCCACCAGTCATGCCAAAAACACTGTTGTTAATAAAAATCACTGTAATATTTTCAGCCCTATTAGCAGCATGAATTGTCTCAGCAATCCCAATACTTGCAAGATCGCCATCACCTTGATAAGTGAAAACGAAATTTTCCGGGTTAGTTCTTTTGATTCCAGTTGCCACAGCACAAGCTCGACCATGGGCAGCTTGCACCATATCACAATCAAAGTAAAAATAACTAGTAACCGAACAACCAACGCTAGCAATTCCAACCGCTTTATCTAAAAGGTTCATCTCTTCCATAACTTCTGCTACTAGTTTATGAATAATTCCATGAGTACAACCAGGACAATACGAGAGTTGATAATCAGTAAGTCCTTTTGTTTTTTGATAGACTATTTTCATAATTCCACCTCACTTAACAACTTCTTGGCAGCCGTTACTATTTCAATAGGTTCTGGGACAACACCACCAGAGCGGCCATAAAATGCTACTGGTATTTTACCTGAAACTGCATGGCTGACATCATCAACCATTTGGCCTAAACTCATCTCACAAGTTAAAAAGCCTTTAACAGTTGGTGAAATTTCTTGAAACGCTTGAAATGGAAATGGCCATAATGTTATCGGTCTAATGAGACCTGCTTTAATGTTTTCTTCTCTTAACAATTCAATTGCTGAACGGCAAATTCTTGCCATTGTGCCATAAGCGACTAAAATAATCTCTGCATCTTCGCAATCAATCTGTTCATAAAGTGTTTCTTTTTCTTTCATTTCTTGATACTTTTCATTTAATCTTAAGTTGTGTTTTTCTAATTCATAAGGATCTAAATATAAGGAGTTAACAACTCGTTTCTCGCCACCTTTTTTCCCATCTGCAGCCCATGGTTTTTCTATTGGCTCAACTACTGACTCACTAATAGTAACTGGCTCCATCATCTGACCAATAAGACCATCTACGGCAACAATTACTGGATTGCGGTAATAATCCGCTTTCAGAAAAGCTTTTTGAACTAGATCAACCGTTTCTTGTAAGTTTTCTGGTGCATAAGCTAAAATATGATAATCACCGTTGCCGCCACCGCGAGTAATTTGATTATAGTCGGATTGGGCGGGTTGAATGCCACCTAGACCTGGACCTGCTCGCATAACATTAATTATTACTGAAGGTAACTCAGAACCAACTAAGTAGGAAATCCCTTCTTGTTTTAAAGCGATTCCCGGGCTTGAAGAACTAGTTAAAACTCTTTTTCCAGCAGCACTTGCTCCGTAGACCATATTGATCGCAGCTACTTCGCTTTCCGCTTGTAAAAAAACTTTATTGTTAGCTCTCATATATTTTGCTAAATATTCAGGCAATTCATTTTGAGGTGTAATTGGATAACCAAAAAACGCTTCACAACCACCTTTAATTGCCGCTAGAGCAATCGCCTCATTGCCTTTCATTAAAACTTTTTTCATTTTTTACCACCTCGATAAACTGTAATAACAGAATCAGGACACATCAACGCACAAAAAGCGCAACCGATACATTTGTCTGGATCTATCATTCTAACAATGTTATAACCTTTTGAGTTTGTCCGTGTTTTATCCAATTCCAAGATTTTTACTGGACAATAGATTACACAAAGATTACAACCTTTGCACAGTTCATAATCAAAACTAATTTTTCCTAATGCCACGTATTTTCCTCCTTTATAGCCATGTTTTTCTTAAATATAATTTCAAAGGAATTACTTCTCCTTCTAATAAGTTTACATCAACTTTTATTTGGTCTAATAGTGTTGTGTAAACAATTTTTAACTTTAATTCTCTACTGACTTCTCTAATAATTTCTTGACCCTTTAAAACATCTTCAAAAGCAGTTTCTCGTAAGAGGTTAGTATTATTAATTAAACCTGTAACTTTAATTCCAGAATTAGCTTCTATTTGGTTAATCATCGCAACAATTTTAGTCTTTGAAGAAGTTAACTCGCGAAATATATTAATTACTACAAAATGATCGATTGAACTAGTATCGAAATCTTCAAATTGGCGAAAGACTTTCGCGCCAACACCATCACCGCCTAAATCATAAATAGCTTTTAACGATTCATTATAAAACGGGGCATACATCCGCGCAGAAAGATAGGGCAAATCCGCGTGTTTCCCCTTTTCAAGTGGTGATGAGACAACTTCAATATTATGAGTTTTTAATACTTCTTCTGCTTCTCTAGTTCGAAAATAAGGATTAACAATATCCAAATCTATAATGATATCAGCCTTTTTTTGAATCGCAAGATTAACCGCTATCTCTGACTTCCCACTTCCGTAATGGCCTGAAATTACTGTAATTTGCTTTTTCATTTAATTATGTAATTGCCCCTTACATTATGGATTTGTTTAATTCTTTGTTCAGCAAAAATATTAGCCGCACTTTGCGTATCAGTATTTTCCAAATCTGAGATTTTAAAAATCTCCAGCAAACGATCATAAATCTTTTTAATATCATTTAAAACATTTTCTTTATTGTAACCATGAAGTTCATGATAGACATTGATAACCCCGCCAGCATTTATTACAAAATCTGGTGCATATAAGATTTTTCTTTCTTTTAAGAGCTTACTATGTGCTATTTCATCTTCCAAAACATTGTTAGCAACTCCAGCAACAGCTTTAGCCTTTAAAAGCGGAATTGTTTTATCGTTGAGGATACCTCCTAAAGCACAGGGAACAAATACATCAACATCTTGACTATAGATAGCATCGGGTTCAACGTAAATAGCATCGGGATATTTTGTTTTAACTGCTGCAACTTTAGTTTTGTTAATATCTGTGAAATAAATCTTTTTAGCTCCTGCTTCAATTAAATAATCCATCAAATAAAATCCAGTCTTACCAACACCTTGAATCGCATAACTATATTTTCCAATTTCCTCGTTTTTAAACTTATATTGAAGAGTGGCTCTAATACCATGAAACGCTCCAAGTGCTGTTATTGGCGAAGGATCGCCAGATTTCCCTTCCAAACCAACAACAAAATCTGTTTCCATCTTTACAAAATCCATATCCTTTGTTGTAGTGTTAACATCTTCTGCTGTAATATATCTGCCATTTAGGCTTTGAACATAACGTCCAAATGCTCGGAATAACGTTTCAGATTTAATTTTACTTGCATCCCCAATTATAACTGCCTTGCCTCCACCTAAATTAAGACCTGCTGCAGAATTTTTATATGTCATCCCACGGGCAAGTCTCATCACATCATAAACTGCTTCATCTTCATTTTTATAATCCCATATTCTTGTCCCACCTAAAGCGGGTCCTAAAGTCGTGTCATGAATACAAATAACTCCTTTTAAACCGGAGGTCTTATCATGAATAAAGACTAACTGCTCATGACCAAACTTCTTCATTTCTTTAAATTTGTCCATCAAGTTTACCTTCTTTCTTTTAAGTTTTTTGTTAAATAAAAGCGCTTACAATTCATTATAACAATTAATCGTTGAAAAATAAAACTGTTTTTAAGTAACACCATCATTATTCCCCTGTATATAAAACAAAAAGCCCTTGTTAGGCTCTTTATTTCTTTTTAGATTTTTTATAATCTAAGGTTTTATGATAATGTTTTTGATAAATTCTCTCATAATATTCTTTCCATAAATTTTTAACATGTTCTTTGGAATAAAACTTCGCAATCTCAACTGAATACTTAATTCCTAGTTTTTTAAACTCCGAATCATCTTTTAATTTTCTCAGTAATTTAGTAAACTCTTCATTATCATTACCAACAAGATAGTCTGACAAGAAAATATCTTTATAGAGGTCTAAATCTCTGACAACAAATGGGGTTTTAGTATTGATACACTCAAGAAGTGTCATCGGGAAAAGCTCTTGATAACTCGGCAAAAATAATAGATCACTTAAATTATATAAACCATTCATTTCATCGCGGTCAACAATTCCCAAAAACTCCATGTTCTTTGGTGGGTTGTCCATCAGTTTTTTAATTTCTTCATAACCAGCTGTTATTTTACCAAATGAAAATCCTCCCGCCCAAATGAATTTCATGTCTGGATTTTTCTCAGCAACTTTGCAGAAGTCAATAATTCCTTTTCTAGTTTGAGTTTGGCCGACACCTAAGACAACAAAGTCATCTTTTTTAAAACCATATTTTTCTTTTAATTCATTAATTTCTTTTTTCGGCATCGGATAAAATGTTTCCCTTGAAACAAAGTTTGGAATATAAGTAATTCTTTCCTCTGGAATTCCAATCGCAAGCAAATCTTTAATAAAATAAGGATTTACTACAACAACCTCATCCGCTTTCCGATAAAACCTTAAAACATAACGTTTATACAGCGAAAAAAACAATTTGTTCATTTTCAGTGAACCATCATCAATCTCAGGAACAAAATGGACATAGCAGACATTAATTCGCTTTTTATTTTGGACAAAAAAGAATTGAGGATTTATAGTATGAATATGTCTAATATCAAACTTATTTTTACCTCTTTTATTGATTGTAACTTCAAACTCAGGAATTTCCTTCACTAAGTCAGTTTGCTCATAAAAAGCACTACCTACGCCCTGACCTTTAATGTTTAAACCGCCAGCGTACATATTAATTTTAATTTTTTTCATTATTATCTCCTGCTCGTTTATTTTATCTACCTTAATTATATATTATTTAGTTAAATAAACCAAACTCCTCTCTTAAAAAATACTCAAAAAAGGCTTGACCTCTATTAAAAAGAAAAAAGGTTGATACAAAGGCATCAAACCTATTCTAAATGGTGCAGAGAAAGGGACTTGAACCCTCACGACCTAAAGTCATATGGCCCTCAACCATACGCGTCTACCAGTTCCGCCACCTCCGCTTTTTCATTATCATTATAACAAATTAAAAATAATTTACAATAATAATCAATCTTAGAACTTCGAATGCCAAACGTTAAAAAAAGAGGCCGAAGCCTCTAAAATTTTATTCTGCAGAAATAATATAATCATAAACATCTTGTTGCCCATCGATAAGCTCGACTTCTAAATCAGGATTAGATTTCTCAATATAGTCTTTAAGGGCTAATGCTTCTTCTAAAGGTACTTCTTTTCCGTAAAAGACTGTAACAATTTCACATTCATCACAAATAACTTGATCTGCCAATTGTTTAATCCCTTCAAAACGCTCAGCGGTAGAGACTGCGATATCGCCGTCCGTAATTCCGATATAATCTCCTTTTTTGATTTTAACGCCATTGAGTTCTGTATCTCTAATCGAATAGGTCAATTCTCCCATTTTAACTGAATCAGAAACTTCACACATCGCTTCCACATTATCATCTAAAGAATTATTGTTGTCGAAAACCATCATCGCTGCATAGCCTTGAGCTATAGATTTTGTTTGTAAAACACGAATATTTGTGTTCTCGCAGATATCTAATGTCTGCTCCGCCGTTAAAATAATATTTTTATTGTTAGGTAAAATAATTACATTATCAGCATTAACTGCTTTAATTGCTTTAACAAAGTCTTCTGTAGGTGGATTCATTGTTTGTCCACCATCAACAATATAATCAACGCCTAACTCTTTAAAGGCCTGTTTAATTCCTACGCCTGAAGCCACTGCAATTACAGAAAATTTTTGACGTGTATAATTCACGGACTGAAAATACTCGCTACTAGGCTCTTCAACTAATTCAGAGTGCATATTTTCGTTAGTAAACGAATCCAATATATCAGAATATTGCAGGCGCATGTTATCAATTTTCATTGTCTGCAGTTCACCATATTTTTGGCCAAGAGTTAAAACCACTCCAGGTTGATTAGTGTGGATATGAACCTTTAAAAGCTCATCGTCTTGCACTAAAACTAGAGAATCTCCCATATTATTTAAAATATTTTTTAAATTCTCAGAATTAAAGTTACCTTGATCTTCAAGTTTGACAATAAATTCTGTACAATAACCAAATTTAATGTCGGCAGTTTCAATATCGTGAATCATGGGTTCAGGGCTTGATACCGCGTGAATCGGGATTTCTGCATCAGCTGAAATCATATCGCCTTGAATTGCTAACAGCATCCCTTCAATAATTTTAATAAAGCCAGCGCCACCAGAATCAACGACTCCAGCTTCTTTTAAAACTGGCAATAATTCAGGTGTGTTTTCTAAAGTTTCATTTGCTTGATCTAAGTAAATAGTTAAAACATCTTCGATAGTTTCTATCTCGTTTCGTTTTCTTAAAACCGCATCAGCAGCCTCTCTAACGACTGTTAAGATAGTCCCCTCAACTGGCGTCATGACGGCCTTATATGCCATTTGTGACCCCGCAACTAAGGAGGCAATAAACTCATCTACTGTCGCACTTCCATTTTTGCTCTGAGCAATCTCTGAGTAGACACCTCTAAAAAACTGCGACAAAATAACGCCCGAGTTCCCTCTTGCGCCCATTAAGCAGCCTCTTGATAAAATTTTTGACACATCTACGATGGATTTGCTTTGTGAATTTAAGATTTCATTAACGCCAGCCATGATAGTCATATGCATATTTGTACCTGTATCCCCATCTGGCACTGGAAATACATTTAAAAGATTAATTTCGTGATGATTGTTTTTTAAATTGATAGCGCCGTTAGTTACCATTTTTTTAAATAACGTTCCGCTTAGAGTATTAGACATAAGTTTTCCTCCGAATACGCAAAAAACAAACATTTTTCAGTTGATTAAGTTTTTATGTAGTTTAAAATAGTTTCAAATGTTAGTTTTTTTTGCAAATTGTAATTAATAAATGATAGATGTTTAATAAGTTCTAGTATTAGCATATTTATATTACTCTACTTCTAAAAAAAAATCAACATTTCATGCGACAAGATCGTTTCCAAGGCAATTTTAACCGTTTTTCGTTTAGATTATGTGTAAAATCACGATTTTTAAAGAAAATGTGGCAAAAATACAATATTAAAGTAATTTGAATTTTTTGCTACTTTTAAGATTTATATTGTTTGTTCTTGCAAAGAAAACTGTTGTGTGTTAATATGTTATAGCGTGAAGGAGTGAAATTATGGCTAAATGTTATGTAACAGGAAAAACAACTACTTTTGGCAACAAAAGAAGTCATGCCTTAAATGCTAATAGAAGACAGTGGAAGGCTAATTTACAAACTGTTAAAATCATCGATGAAAATGGTAAAGTAAAACGAGTAAAAGTCTCTGCAAGAGCACTTAAAAAAGGCAACTTAAATCGAGCTTAAAAAGAAAAAAAGGCATTAGGCCTTTTTTATTTTTCCTTTGATTGAATCAACAGTATTGTCCCTCTGTGAAGGTGTAATGTCGCATATTTAGGCTTAATCACATTTGATAATCCTAAGACATCATAGCTTGAAAGTTCCTCTTCAATTAGCGGATATAAAACACCAGTTAAAGTTATTTTTATATCTTCAAGAGGGAAGATAGATAAGTAAGTAAAACCTCCCTTTTTAATCGGATAAGTTCCTTTGGTTAAAAGCTTAATTATATTCGTTTCATCCATGATTATTAAATCAGGATATTTTTTAAGTAACATTACATTTGCAATAAAATGATCAGCTCTATCTCCTTTAATCCCACCAATTAAAATAACCTCATCAGCACTCTCATAAGCTTTTTGAAGTGCGAAATATGTATCAGAATAATCTTTAACTTCATTTAATTTAATTACTTTAATTCCTTCTAATAAGCTCCGATCCTCCAAGGAGTCGAAATCTCCAATCGCTAATTCTATAGCGATTTTTTGTTTTAATAATGGCTCTACTGCGCCATCACATGCATAAACAAGATAACTGTCAATATCGATTATTTTTCTTAAATCCGACGGCACTTCGGATGCTACAACTGCTATCTTCATTTCAATGACTCAATAGCTTGAAAACGATCTTTAGCATTTAGGATATAAGAACCTGCCACCACTATATCGACACCCGTATTGTGAACTTGAGAAATTGTTTTTTCATTTATGCCGCCATCAATTTCTATTAAGTAATTATAGTTGTGTTTTTCCCTTAGTTCTGCGAAATACTTTACTTTTTCCATTTGCTCTTTCATAAATTTTTGGCCTCCGAATCCTGGTTCAACAGTCATCACTAAAATCAAATCAACCAAACTTAAATATGGCAATAACACCTCCGGCTTTGTCTTTGGTTTTAATGATATTCCTGCTTTAATTCCCTTGCTTATTATGTGTTTAACTGCTTCTAAAGGCTTATTAGCCTCAACATGAACCGTTATATAATCACTGCCAATTTTTGCGAAGTCATCAATGTAATCTAAAGGGTTATCAATCATTAAATGAGTGTCCAACTTAAGATTAGTAATTTTTCTTAAATTTTTTAATACAGCATAGCCAAATGAAATGTTAGGAACAAAGTGTCCATCCATAACATCTAGATGTATGAAATCAGTTGTTTTTATTGAATCTATTTCGGCTTTTAAATTATTAAAATCTGCAGTTAAAATTGAAGTCGCAACTTTCATTTAGTATCGCTCCTTTTGCGCTTTTATCTCTTCGTAAAATTTATGATAATTTTCAATTCTTGTTTTTAAGATTTCCGGATTATCTTTAACGTTGCAACCAGGCTCATGCACATGATCACAATTGTTTTTAAAACGACATTCATCCTTATATAAATCAAATTCGATAAAATAATGTTTTAATTCGCTTTTATCAAGAATATTAAAATCTAACTTTGAAAAACCTGGGGTATCAGCTATTAAACCGCCTTCATATTCAAAAAGTTCATTATGTCTTGTTGTGTGTTTGCCGCGTCCTAATGCGATACTTATCTCTTGAGTTCGCAGTTCTAGTTCAGGCATTAAGGCGTTTATTAGTGTAGATTTTCCAACCCCAGTTTGACCCGCAAGAACGGTTACTTTATCTTTAAAGATACCTTTTAAAACATCAAAGCCAATCTTTTGATGACTATTAATATAATAAACACTATAACCAATTTTTTCATAATAGATTAGTTCTTCTTGTAATTTTTTCAATTGCTCTTTCGCAATTAAATCAATTTTAGAAATTACAATCGCTGGTTTGATTCCTGCCCTTTCAGTTAAGACAAGAAACTGATCTAGAAGATTATAGTTAAAACTGGGTAGAACAGTTGAAAAAATTAAAAGTATTTGATCGACATTTGCAACGTCAGGACGATCGAGTTCATTTATCCGTGGTAAAACCTCCTGAATTGGTTTGTTGTCATCAGCATAATCATAGAGAACAAAATCACCAACTTTAGGACTGATTTGAATAGTTTGAACCTCTTTTTTTGTCCGCGAAGTAACTGGAACATTAAAACTTGAGTGTTCATCTACCCTTACATACCTTAATTTGCCACTAGCTTTAGAATTGTATGTTTTGCCAGTTATTAGGTCTTTAATAGTGTAAAGTCCACCAACTAATTTGATAATTCTTCCTTTTCTCAAAAAGTTGCTCCTTTTTTAATAACTTGACTTCTTAACTGTCCACAAGCAGCATCAATGTCGTGACCTTGCTCTTTTCTTAAAGTCGCATTAATTTTATTTTGCTTTAAAACTTGAAAAAACTCATTCATTAAAGTTTCATCACTCCTTTTATATGGGGCTTCATAAACCTCGTTATATGGTATTAAATTAACATATACATTTAGGCCTTTTAAAAGCTCTGCTAACTTTTGGGCATGTTGTTTTTGATCGTTTAAATCTTTTAACATTAAATACTCAATCGTGACACGTCGATTAGTTTTTGAAAGATAATATTTTATCGCTTCAATAAGCTCTGAAATCGGATATTTCTTATTGATAGGCATGATTTTATTTCTAATTTCATCTGTTGGAGCGTGAAGGCTTATTGCCAAATTAATTTGCAATTTCTCATCAGCAAACTCTTTAATTTTAGGAACAATACCACACGTTGAAACAGTTATGTGACGTGCACCAATTTCTAAAGCTCGATAATCATTGACATTAGTCAAAAAACTGATTAGATTGTCATAATTATCAAAAGGTTCACCAATTCCCATCACTATGACATGGCTGATTCGATCTTTAAAATATTTTTGACTTTCGATAATTTGACTAAGCATTTCGCCTGCAGTTAAATTGCGAACTTTTTTAATAACTCCTGATGCACAAAACTTACATCCCATATTACAGCCAACTTGGGTTGTTATGCAAATAGAATTGCCGTAATTATGCCTCATGATGACACTCTCAATTAAGTTGCCATCTGCAAGTTGATACAAATATTTAACTGTTCCATCAAAGCTTGCTAATTGTTTAACTTTTTTTAAGCGTGGAAAATAAAAATTATTTGTCAATAACGTTAAACTTGAGTCATTTAAATTGCTCATCAGCTCAAACGATTCTATGTTTTTTTTGTACAGCCAATCAAATACTTGTCTAGCACGATATTTTTTTTCAGAGTTTGTGAGAAAAAAATTCTCAAGATCAGTAAAAGTTAAATCATAAATACTCTTCATTAGATCACCATAAATATTATACTATATTTTTTTTAACATCCAAAAGAAAAAAGGGGCTAGGCCCTTTTTGTTATTGTCTTATCTCAGCTTTTAATTCTTTTTCTAATCGGAAAACAACACTTTTCATTAACTTATCAACATCATTAGTTTCCAATGTTCGATCTTTTGCATTAAATGTTAACCGAAATGCTAATGAAATTTTATCTTCGCCGAGTTTAACATCTTCATAGCGGTCAAATACTTTAATTGAAGTTAAATATTTTCTTGTTGTTTGTTTAAGTAATTCAATAATTTTACCAGCTGAAATGTTTTTATCTATTACAACCGCAAGATCACGTGAAATACTTGGAAATCTACTAATTGTCTTAAAATCAGCTTGCGGTTCGATTTGATTAAACATTTTATCTAAATCAACTTCAAAGGCATAACTATCAATCAAAATAGCTGGATGGATTTTGCCAATAAAGCCAATTTTTTCATCATTGAGTAAAATTTTTGCCGCAATACCAGGATGAAAACCTTTAACTTTTGTTACTTTAATAAATTTAACATTAATTTCGTAGAGTTTAAAGATGTTTTCTAAAATTCCTTTAATTAAATAAAAGTCAGTTGTTAAATCATTTTGTGTAAAAGCGCCATCAATAAATTTTCCATTTATAATTGCTGCGAGTTGAGTCGGTTCATAATCTCGATAATAAACACTTCCCACTTCAAAAAACTTTAAGTTATCATGTTGCCGCGACAAATGATATTTTACATTATCAACGAGACCATTTATTAAACTCTGTCTTAAACAAACTCGGTCATCTCGAAGTGGATTGACTAATTTAACTTTTTCCTGCGAACTGTCTTGATAAAGATTGAGATTATCTGCAACAGTTAAACTGTAGTTTATTGCTTCATTAAAACCTAAATATTTTAATTGCTTGCGAATTTGTTTAATAAAAAGTTGTTTGTTAGTATAACCGCCGATCTCAGCATTCTTAGGTAAAGTAGTAGGAATATTATTATAGCCATAAATTCTCGCAACCTCTTCGATTAAATCGGCTTTAATTTTAACATCGTTGCGATAACTTGGAATTAAATAACTATCCGGTTTCGCTTCAATAATGTTTAAGCGCTTTAAGATTGACTTTAACTCAGTTTTTTCAAGTTCTGTGCCCAAATATTTATTAACTTCTTTAGCAGTTAAGCTAATTATTGTTGGTCTATCAAACGGTTGACCAGCAAATTTAATTGTTTTGTATACTCTAGCATCAGCAACTTGGACTAAAAGTTCGGCAGCTCTATTTATCGCTGTTCTTACCCTTAATTCATCGATACCACGTTCAAATCTAATGCTTGAATCGCTCACCAAGTCTAGTCTCCGTGATGTTTGTCTAATTCTTGTTGAATCAAAAGTCGCAGCTTCTAAAATAATTTTTGTTGTTTTACTGTCAACTGCGGTGTTTAAAAGCCCCATCACTCCACCAATTGCGGTTGTTTTATTACCATTTGTTATTACAATATCATCAGTTTTTAAAATTCTAATTTGTTCATCTAATGTAATGACTTCTTCTAAATCTTTTGCTTTTCTAACGACGATTTGATCAGTTGCAAATTTATCAGCATCAAAGGCATGAAGGGGTGTTCCAAGTTCTAAAAGAACGTAGTTTGTCACATCCACAACATTGTTAATCGGTCTAATTCCTGAAGCAATTAAATCTGCTTGAAGCCACATCGGTGATGGCTTAACTTTTATATTATCTAAATAACGAGCATAATATCTTAAACAACCTTGATCTTCAATTATTACCTTTAAGGGGTTTTCTGGGCCTAACTCAATTACCTCTGGCTCAATTGCGGTTACTTTTTCATTAACTGCTGCTCCTAAATCATAAGCAAATCCTAAAACACTTAAAAGATCAGTTCTATTTGGAGTTAAATCTAATTCCAATGAAAATTGCGCTAAATTTAGGGCCTTTACTGCATCACTACCGATTTCTTTCGGTTCATCAAAATAATAAATCCCACCTTGATAACGGGAATCAACTAGCTTTTCATCAAAGCCTAATTCTTCAAGTGAACAAATCATTCCATTAGATTGGACTCCTCTTATCTGAACTGCTTTAATTTCGAAATCTCCTGGTAAGACAGCGCCTACTTTTGCTACACACACATACTGCCCAGCTCTAACATTATCAGCACCACAAACAATTTGTTCAACTGTATTTTCACCAACATCAACTTGGCAAACAAAAAGTTTCTCAGCATTCTGATGTCTTTCTACACTCTTTACATAACCAACAACTAAATTATCGACTTCTAATAGAGGGGTAAGCGACTCAACTTCGGTAATATACTCATTAGTGATTTTAAAAAGTTGCTCAGCAGTTAAAGGTCTTTTAAAATAACGACTTAACATGTTTGTTGAAATCTTCATTATCTTTTTCCTCCCTTAAACTGATTTAAAAAGCGGACATCATTAGTATAAAAATGTCTAATATCATCAATTTCATATTTTAACATCGCAATTCTTTCTAAACCAATTCCAAAGGCGAACCCTTGAACTTTATCTGGGTCATATCCACCCATTTTAAGGACATTGGGATGAACCATCCCTGCTCCTAAAATCTCAACATATTTTTCGCCATCAAAAATATCAACTTCGACTGAAGGTTCAGTGAAAGGGAAATAAGATGGCCTTAAACGAATTTCTTTATCTTCCCCAAAATAATATTTTATAAATGAAAGAAGAGTTCCTTTTAAGTCTGCCATTGTTATATCTTCATCTATTACAAGTCCCTCAATTTGCATAAACTGATGACTGTGATATTGATCATCTTCATCGCGACGATATGTTTTCCCTGGACAAATAATTTTAATCGGTTTGCCAGCAGATTCCAGCATTGTTCGGGCTTGAACTGGCGATGTATGAGAGCGAAGCAATCTTTTAGCATCTACATAAAATGTGTCATGCATCGCCCTTGCGGGATGATCTTTAGCAATGTTTAACATCTCAAAATTATAATAATCTAACTCAACATCAGGACCTTCTTTAATTGAATAACCTTGACCAATAAAAAAGTTTTCAAAATCTTCAATGACTGTTTTTAAAATATGGTTTGAGCCACTTGAAAACTCAACTCCAGGGAGAGTCACATCAACAGCTTCTTTTGCAAGCTTTTCTTGCAGCACTTTCGCTTGTAAATTTGCTTTTTTGGTTTCAAAATAAGCTTCAAGTTTTTGTTTAGCCTCATTGATTAGTTTTCCCATCAAAGGTTTTTCCTCAGGGGGAAGATCTTTTAAAGCTGCCATCAAATTTGTAATTTCGCTTTTTCTACCTAAAGCATAACTCCGTAAAACATTAAGACTGTTTTGATCTTCGATTGTTTCAAGCTTTTCTTTAATCTCAGCTAAGAGTTTTGTTAGTCTTTCTCTCATTCCAATTCTCCTTAAAAAAATAAATAGCCCTTAGAATGAAACTAAGGGCGAGTTACCGCGGTACCACCTTAGTTCTAGTTTAAACTAGCACTATTCGCTTTAACGCAGCATCTACGGATGTGATTAGCATCGCTTCAAGGGTGAATTCAACAAGTGTTTATAACCATTTTCACCAACCATGGTCTCTCTAAAATAACTTAACTTATTTACTATGTCCTCTGCAAATTAAATAATTTTATTCTTTTCTTGATAATAAAATTGCTAATAGTCTTAAAACCTGTACATAAATATAGACAGTTGAAACAATTAGCCCTAGACCAACTTGCCATTCATACTTTTTATCGACTCCGGATGAAACAATTAATTTAGCATTATCAAATGACATCACCAACATAAACGCTCCATACAAAATTAATAATAAAGCAATAAATAAAACAAGCGGACTGTTGACATCACCAAACAACATAAATCTTAATTGTCCACCATCAAAGAATGAAACAATTAATGTCAGCAACATCGTAGCCAGTAAAGCAAATGAAATCCCTAACATGACTCTTCTAAAGCGTGACGTTACAACAATCAGTTTTGTTGAATAGAGTATTAACATTCCCGCAAAAATACCGAAGGTAATTATTAAAGCTAAAAAGATAATATTGCTGCCGGGAAATGCTGCCGCATAAATCAGTGATAGCAACCCTAAAGTAACACCTTCACAAACAGAATAAATTACACTAAATGTTGGTGCCAATCTTGTTGAACTAGAGGCGACTACAACTGAAATAAATGCCATAATTATTGATGTAATTAAAAGCCCTACATATAACTGCGGAAATGAGGCAAGTAAAAATAAACTACCCACTGCAGATAAAATTAAAACACCAAATAAACCAAATGTTTTTAGTAAGATTCCTCTATAAGACGCTCCATAACCAACAATATCTTTAGTATCGCGTTGGACTTTAGAGAATATGGGATTTGTATTGTTCATCATCTGAACCACCTTCCTTGTCTCTATATATTATATAACAAAATGTTTAAAGTGCAAATAGTCCTTGCTCAAAAATATCTGTTTGTTCTTCTAAATCATCAAAAGAACCGATTTTTTCCATTATTTCAAAGACAGTCTTGTTAATTTTTGTTCTTTCTCTTACATCTTCTTTAGACCTAAATTCTTTTGCCTCTCGATTCACAACAATATCATCCGCAACAGATTTACCAAGTCCATCTAAAGTAATAAAAGGCATTCTTAGACCAGTCTCTTCAATTATAAATTCGGTTGCTGCCGATTTATTAATGTCGACTGGTAAAAACTTAATATCTCTTAAATACATTTCAAATGCTACTTGTAGTGTGATGAGGAGGTTTTGTTCTTTATCGGATTGCTGAAATAGTGGGATTCGCTCAATTTCTTTAATTCTATTGCGAATTGCATTGATACCGCTAACCATTGTTTCATGTTCAAATTGGGTTGCCCTAATTGAGAAAAAAGAACTATAAAAAATCTCGGGATGATAGACTTTAAACCAAGCAATTCTAACAGCCATTAAAACATAGGCACAAGCGTGAGCTTTTGGGAACATATATTTAATTTGACTACAGGACCAAATATACCAATTAGGAACTTTGTTTCTTGACATTTCACTAGTATATTCTTCCCATTTTCTTTTATCTTTAGAAGGATTGCCCCTTCTAACAAATTCCATTATTTCAAAAGCTTTAGCTGGAGCCATCCCATATTCCATTAAATCGACCATAATATCGTCACGACAACCAATAATATCATCAAAAGAAATGTTTTTGAACTCTGTTTCATCCTTAATTAAGGCTTGAGCGTTGCTCAGCCAAACATCAGTACCGTGCGAAAGACCAGAAATTTTTACTAAGCCAGCAAAACTTGAAGGTCTTGTATCATTTAACATTCTCCTAACAAAAGGAGTACCAAACTCAGGAACCCCAAAAGATGCAACATTTGATTCTAGTTGTTCTTCTGTAAGCCCGATTGAAGATGTCCCAGAGAAAAGCTGATAAACGGCTTTATCATCAACAGGAATGTCTTGAGCTTCAGTAAAAGGAAAGCGCTCCGGATATTTTTTAACATAATCCATTAAAAACTTAATTACTGTTGGATCATCATGGCCTAAGATATCTAATTTTAAAAGATTATCTTCAAAGGAATGGTAGTCAAAATGAGTAGTTTTCCACTCCGCTGTAGTATCATCTGCTGGGTATTGAATCGGTGTTACATCAAAGATTTCTTTATGACTAGGAACAACTACAATCCCACCCGGATGTTGACCTGTTGACCGTTTAACGCCTTCAATTTTCTTTGCCAAACGACTGATTTGAGCTTTTCTCACATCCGTGATGTTTTTATCTTCTAAATAACCCATTACATAACCAAAAGCATTTCTTTCAGCAACAGTTTGAATAGTTCCGGCTCGATAAGCATTTTTTTCTCCTAATAGAGTCCTCACATAACTATGAGCAGTTGCTTGATAATCACCACTAAAGTTTAAATCGATATCAGGAATTTTATCTCCAACATAACCTAAAAAGGTTTCAAAAGGAATGTCTTGACCATCTTTAATTAGTTTTTCTGAGCAAAAGGGACAGTCTTTATCCGGTAAATCGTATCCTGAAAAAATCCCTTTAAAAACAGGTTGAAAAGCAAGTTCTTCATCACTTGGATTATGTTCTTTAATTTCTTCTTCAGAAAGTTCAAAAGCGGTAAAACAACGGTTTTTACAACGATAATGAGGCTTTAAAGGGTTAACTTCTGTAATCTCCATTAATAAAGCCACTAAACTTGAACCAACAGAACCTCTTGAACCAACTAAATAACCATCTTCTAATGATTTTTTAGTGAGTAGATACGATATATAGTAAATTGGTGCATATTCATTATCAATAATTTTTCCGAGTTCATCGTTGATTCTTTTCTCCACAATTGGATGGAGATTTTCGCCATATAAACGATGGGCATTTTGATAAACTATTTTATCGACTTCTTCTTTTAAAGAATCAATTTTTAAATTATCTTTAAAGGTGTCATCTCGTAAAGAATATAATGTTTTAGGAAAGGCCTCAATGGCTTCAATCTTATTATTTAAAATATTGGTATTGCCAACAACAATCTCAAACGCTAAACTTTCACCTAAAAAAGAAAATTGTTTTAACATTTCATCGGTTGTTAAAAAATAAACAAGTGGCGTTTGCTCATAAGAGGCCAAATCGTGAAGTCCACCGCCAACTAATTTTGCCCGAATATAAATATCGCGATAAATCGCATCTTCTTGATTTAGGTAATGGACATCTCCTGTAGCAATTACTAACTTGCCTAACTCAGCTGCAGTGAAAACAATTTTTCTAATCGTCGATTCAATAATAAATTCAGCATCTGAGCCTAAATCTTGATGAAAATGTCTGTATGCTTGTGGAGGTTGAACCTCAATATAATCATAGATTTCCATCGCTTCAATTAATTCTTGATCAGTTTTATATAAAGCGGCTTCAAACACTTCCCCCTTATAACAACCACTGCCAATTAAAAGACCTTCACGATATTTTTCTAAAGTTTTTTTAGTCAACCGCGGTCCATCATGAAAATAATCAGTTAAAGTTTCACTGACAAGTTTGGCTAAATTTTTATAGCCTTCTTGGGTTGCCACAAGCAAGTTTAAATGACTTGTAAAGCCACACTTCCAAGCTTTTTCTAAGTCAACTAAACGGTTAATATCACTATGTAGTTTAATACCTAACTTTAATAAATCATCTAACATCTTTAAAAAGATTTCTGCTGTCGCTTTGGCATCATATTCAGCTCTGTGATGCTGTTCAAGTCTAACTTTAAAAAAGCGGGCAACAGCTCTTAAATTAAAGCGTTTAATCTCATCAGAATAAAAATAACGAGCAATATTTATCGTATCAATAGTTGGATATCTTTTCGATCCTAAATTTAAATCTGCAATTTTCTGATAGAGATGGCCAATATCAAAAGCTGCATTGTGGGCGACTAAAATTGAACCTTCAATAAATGTTAAAAAGCGCGGTAAAACTTGCTCAATAGTTTCTGCATCTTTTAAATCAGCATCAGTAATCGAAGTCAATTCGGTTGTAAAATGAGATAGTTTCTCCTCCGGATTAACAAAAGCGTTAAATTCATCGACAATCATTTGGTTTTCAATTTTAACAGCTGAAATTTCAATGATTTTATCTCGGGTATAAGAAAGACCTGTAGTCTCTAAATCAAAGACCACATATCTAGCTCTTCTAAGATCAATATCACTATCATTAAAAGCAAGCTTAAACTTGGTTTCATCGAAGTAATTCAACTCAACCCCATAAATTGGCTTGATGTCCTTGCCTAAACTATATTTTGCAATTTCAGGAAAAGCATAAAGCCCATCATGATCTGTAAACGCAATCGCTTTATGACCCCATTTTATTGCTTGATCAATATATTCTTTTACATCACCTATTCCATCGAGATTACTCATCTTAGTATGAAGGTGAAATTCAATTCGTTTTTCTTTAGCAGTATCTTTTCTTTCTTTTTTGCTAACCTTATCAACAGTTTCAATAACATTAGCCATTAAAATAACATCATGCATAAATGTATCATAAACAACTTTTCCGGCTGCCCTAACTAAATAGTCCATTTGATATTTAGAGGCTTCCTCAATCGCCTTAGCGTTATTTAAAAATTGTTTAACGACTATCGCATCATCGCTATCAGCAATGGTCATAATCAAAAGATGAGTTGTTCGCAATTTTCTAACTTCAACTTCAATAATTACACCTTCGATTGTAAAATTAGGATCATTTTGTAAATTTAAATATTTGTCTAACTCATGATTTGTTTTAGGGATATCTTTAATTGGCTGAATTTTGGAGTTATCAATTTTTTGGTGATAAGTTCTCGTAGCCACTGTTTTTGGGGCTTGTCTTTTAACTGGTTTTGTATAAATTGGAATTTCAGTCATCGCCTTTGACTTTTTTTGACGCAAAATATCGCCACTTGTCGGAATCGACTCGTCAACAATAAACTCAAATTCAGTAATTATGCCATATTTAGCAAAAAAAGGCTTGAAAATACTAGCCGTTTTTTGATGTTTCTTTAGTTCTGAATCAATATGAATTAAATATTTATTAGCTGTAAATTCAACTTTATAGTTTTTATAAATACTATAACTTGAACGTTTTAAAATTAGTTTATCAAGCAGCCAATGATAATATTTTTCGGCTTCCTGTTGCCAAGATGAGTCATCATTAATTTTTACTTTTACATCAATTATCTCAATTGTACCAGAAATTGTAAAATAAAGTTTAATACTATCTAAAAATTGATCAAAACCTTCTGGGGAAGGAGTTTCTTCAAAGTCAATTTCAAATGTCCAACCTTTTTTTACAGTATCGACAACTACATTTCTGAGTTTAGCTTCTTTAAGTGCTTTTTCTTTAAAATTAGCTTGTTGTAAAAAAAGCGAAAACTTACTCATCCTTCTCCTCCTTCTGAACAATTTTAGTTAATAAAATCAATTTTCGAAATGCTCTACCCATAAAAACAACCGCTAAAACAATGCCCACAAAACTTAATAATTCCAAACCATAAAGCACAGAAAATAAATTCATCAAATAATAAATGCTTACTGAATAAGCTGCTAGAATAAACCGATAACGGATATTTAATTTAGGGGTGACAAACGCATAAGACGCTGTCATTAACAAGGCAATAAACATTCCTGAAATAAAACTACCGATAAAAGCACTTATCGAAGTAATTGTTGTGGTTATACTTTTAAAATCCAAATAAATAAAATCAAGTGCTTTGATAATTTTCTCGCGATCAACAGTTTTGGTCATATTAAATGTTAATTCTTCTAAGCCTAAAATCTCATATGAATAAGAGTTTACTTTTATTCCTGCATAATAAACATCAAATGTATACTCATTAAAGACGAAGACAATTCCTGCTCTAATGACATCATCGGTGAAAAACCCAACGTAAACTGTGCTTGTTGCACTTTTGGGTGCAATTGACTGCGCACTAGCTTTAGCGTTAACTATTTTTCCTTCAATTTTTTGGGTATAAAGTGTGTTGACCACTCCTTGGCTAATTACAGGATCGATTGTTTTAGTTGTTGAACGCTTAACAATAGTTGGAATCGAGACAAAAAGTGATAAAAATAATATGTATAAAAATACATATCCAACCTTATCTTTAATGAATTGTCCTATCGCGCTAGGATTAAGCAAACTTATTTTTATTCTTTTAAACATTTTATACCTGCCTACAAACAATTATATCATATAAATAATTTTATGGTACAATAAGAATGGTGAGTTTTTATGAACTACTTTACAACTGAAAAACACTATAATACTTTAAACAATTACTACCGTTCTATTTATGGCAAAAAAGTCTTTAAAGTCGCTTTAAATGGCGGTTTTACTTGCCCAAATATCGATGGCACTGTCGGTTATGGCGGCTGTACATTTTGTAGTAGTTTGGGAAGTGGTGATTTTGCAGGCAAAAAGGGAGAATCTTTACAAATTCAGTTTGAAAAAATAAAGAAAATGATGCATCAAAAATGGAATGACGCCTACTATATTGCCTACTTTCAAGCTAACACAAACACTCATGGACCGCTCAATAAAATTAAAACTTTATTTGAAGAAGCGATTAAATTGGATTCTAAAATAGTTGCCATTTCAATTGGCACTAGGCCTGATGCACTTCCTATAGAAGTTTTAGATTATTTAGCTGACTTAAATAAAAGAATTCCCGTTCAAGTCGAACTTGGCTTACAAACTATTTTTGAAAAAACTAGTAAACTTATTAATCGCTGTCATGATTTAACAACTTTTGATTGGGCTGTAAAAGAACTTCGAAAACGCAAGATTGAAGTAGTTGTTCATCTTATTAATGGCCTTCCCGGTGAAACTAAAGAGATGATGCTAAAAACAACTAAACATCTAAACGCACTTGATATTCAAGGGATTAAAATTCATATGCTTCATATTATGAAACAAACTAAAATGGGTTTTGATTACCAAAAAGAACCTTGGCCTTTATTGAGTTTAGAAAAATATGTTGAAATTGTTATTGAGCAATTAAGACATTTAAGAAGTGACATTATAATTCATCGCTTAACTGGTGACGCACCTAAAAAATTGTTAATTGCCCCAACTTGGACAAGTAATAAATTGATTGTTTTAAATGAAATTGACAAAATAATGCGCAAAAACAACTATTACCAAGGAGATTTATATGCAAAAAAAACATCTTAGAGAGTTTGTTATTAACTATTTGGTTAATAATATTAAAAAAACTGATCTCATCGTTGATGCAACCGTTGGCAACGGTCATGACACACTATTATTGGCCGAACTTGCTAAGTTTGTTTATGGATTTGATATTCAACAACAGGCAATCGATAACACTTTAGCTTTACTCCAAGCGAATAACCTTAGTAATTTTCAATTGATTAAAGATTCTCATGAAAATATTTTTAATTATCTTTCTAATTTTAAAGGTGTCATCTTTAATCTCGGTTATCTCCCCGGAAGTGATAAAGCGATTACGACAACTGAAGAAACAACTTTAAAAACTCTAACAACAATTACAGATAAAATGGTTTTGAATCAATTTATTATTCTCACCTGTTACCCCAATCATGATGAAGGAGAACTTGAAGCTGAAGCAGTCTTTGAGTTTGCGAAAGAACTCGATCCAAGTTTTACAGTTTTAAAATATGAAATTATTAATAATCTTGGCAAGCCACCATTTGTGATCGTAATTGAAAAAGTTGTTTAAACTCTTGCTAAAAAAAACTACTCACTTTTAATTCGAGTAGTTTCTTTTTTATTTTACAACAATATTAACAAGTTTATTTTCAACAACAATTATTTTAATGATTTCTTTACCTTTAGTATGGACTAAAACGTTTCTCAATTGTTTAGCTTTTTTCTCAATTTCTTTTCGTTCAAGTCCAATTGGTACTCGCATTTTATCGCGAAGTCTACCATTGACTTGGACAACCATTTGAACTTCTTCTAAGACGAGTTTTTCTTCATCATAATCTGGCCACTGTTCGTATGCTATTGTATGTTTTTTATTAAAGACTGTTTGATAGAGTTCTTCGGTTATATGGGGACAGATTGGATTTAATAATTTTAAAAATCCAATTGCTTGCATTCGCGAAAATTTTCTTGTTTTATAGACTTCGTTGACAAAAATCATCATTTGACTAATCGCTGTATTAAAGTTTAAAGACTCATAGTCTTCTGTAACTTTTTTAACTGTAAAATTATAAGTATAAGCGAGTTCTTCTACTTCATCTTCAATCGGCATATAATACATCCGCCAAACGCGATCTAAAAATCTTTTTGCACCATCAATAGCCTCGGTTTGCCAAGGTTTATCAGCGATCAAAGGGCCCATAAACATCTCATATAGTCTAAGCGCATCTGCACCATGAGAAGCGATAACTTCATCAGGACTTACAACATTGCCACGGCTTTTGCTCATCTTTTGGTTGTCGGAGCCTAAAATCATTCCTTGGTTGACCAATTTCGTAAATGGTTCTTTTGTTGAAATAATTCCTAGATCAAGTAAAAACTTATGCCAAAACCTCGAATATAATAAATGGCCAACTGCATGTTCTGCCCCACCGATATATAAATCAACTGGCAGCCATTTGGCGAGTTCTTCTTTTGCATCTAGCGAATCAAGAGGGATAAAACCAATTAATGATTTTAAAACATAACCGATGTAATACCAGCTAGAACCCGCTAGTTGTGGCATTGTGTTAGTATCACGAGAATATATTTTGCCTTGTTTTTCTACTCTTAACCACTCGTGATTATTAGCTAGTGGTGACTCACCAGTCCCTGATGGTCTAATATTGTCCATATGAGGAAGTATCAGGGGAAGTTCTGCTTTATCTAATGCCTCAATATTACCTGCTTCATCGATTAAAACCGGAAACGGTTCGCCCCAATATCTTTGACGGGAGAAAACCCAATCTCGAAGACGATAAACAATTTCATGATGACCTTTTTCCCTTTCAATCAAATATTCGATAACCTTTTTTGTCGCTGCTTCGTTTTCCAACCCATCGATAAAATCACTGTTGATGTGAATTCCATTTCCAGTAAAACAAGCCTCTTCGGTTGCAATTACTTTTACAATATCGAGATCATGTTTTGTAGCAAACTCAAAATCTCTTTCATCATGTGCTGGAACAGCCATTACTGCCCCTGTTCCATAACTGCTGAGCACATAATCTGCAATCCAAATTGGGATTTTTTTATTATTAACAGGGTTAATCGCGAAAGCCCCTGTAAAGATTCCTGTTTTATCTTTGTTTAGTTCGCTGCGCGCTAAATCAGTCTTTTGTTTAGTCGCTTCAATATATTCCAAAACACTCGCCTTTTCATCTTCAGAAGTAATCTTTAAGACGAGCGGATGTTCTGGTGCCAGCACACAATAGGTTGCTCCAAAAAGAGTATCTGCTCGCGTGGTAAAAACTTCAAAACTCGCTTCAGAATTAGCAACTTCAAATAAAACTATTGCGCCTTCACTTTTACCAATCCAGTTTTTTTGCATCTCTTTAATGTTTTCCGGCCAATCTAAAAGCTCTAGATCATCTAAAAGCCGGTCAGCATAATTGGTTATTTTTAAAACCCATTGCTTCATCGCCTTTTTAACAACTGGATAACCGCCTCGTTCAGAGACCATCTTGCCATCGACTACTACAATCTCATCATTGGCTAAAACAGTTCCTAAGCCTTCGCAAAAATTAACTTCAACATTTTTTCTTTCGGCTAGTCCATGTTCAAAAAGCTTAGTAAAAATCCACTGAGTCCAACGGTAATAATCTTGATCAGAGGTGGCAAACTCTCGATCCCAATCAATTCCCATTCCCGCTTGAATTACCTGACGTTTAAAGTTGTTGATGTTTTTGTAAGTAAAATCTTTTGGGTCATTACCGGTCTGTAAGGCGTATTGTTCAGCTGGTAAGCCAAACGCATCCCATCCCATTGGATGAAGAACATTATAACCTTGCATTCTTTTAAAGCGAGAGACTATATCGGTTGCCGTATAAGATTCAATGTGACCAACATGAAGACCATCAGCACTTGGATAAGGAAACATATTTAGCACATAATATTTAGGTTTAATCTTATCATTCTCGGTTTTAAAGGTTTTATTATCAAACCAATATTTTTGCCACTTTGATTCAATTTTTTTATAATCATAGGCCATAAAAAACACTCCTTAGATAAAAACATTATATCATGAATTTTTAGTTTTAGTTAAAAAAAATAAGGGTTGTTATTCCCTTACTTAATTTGTAAATTAATATAGTTCACAAGTTGGCCAACCGTTTTAATCTCGGCTGCCATTTCATCTGAGACTTGAATATTAAATTCATCTTCGATACTCATAATAAGTTCAACAGCATCAAGTGAATCTGCTCCGAGATCTTCTTGAAGTCTTGCTTCATTAGTAATTTTGTCTTCGTTTATATTAAGCTCATTTAGGATTATCTGTTTAACTTTTTCAAATGTCATCTCTACATCTCCTTAAATTAATTTGCTATGTTAATTATATATTATTATTAAACAATGTCAAGTTAAGACCTTTTTTTTACTTTAATTGTTGTTTGTCTACCATAATTAATTATTTGATATCTGATTTTTTGAAAACTAAATAGCCGCCAAAAATAGTCAATGTAATATAAACTATTGACGAAAGCGATATGTAAAGGGCATCACTGGCCTTAATAGAGGTTGTCTGCAGTAACACTTGTGGGCCGTAACTTGGATTAATTTTAACAAAAAATTTCATCCAACTATAGTGGTTAGCTATCATCCCAAAAACACCTGAAAAAATTAAAAGAACGATGGTAAAACCGAAGACTATTCCAATTGTTGCTCCGATTGATTTTGTTAAATAACCAAAAAATAAGGTAATCAATAAATAAACCGAATAAATTAGCAAATATAATCCTAACACCCCAAGAAGATAGTAAATATCAGCCGGCTTAAAAGGAACAGAACTATAGCCAAATAATAAAGAGCCCAAAATTAAAGATAGAATTGAAACTAAAACCATTACTCCAATGACATATGCTGTTATCACAATCACACTAGCAAAAAATATTTGCTTTCGTGTATAACCAAAAATTATTTTTTGCCTAATCGTACTCTGGGAAAAGTCGCGAATTAAAATAATTGCGCCAAATATCAGCATAATAAGACCCATATTGTTCGCGGGTTCAAATGAGCTTTTAAAGAGAAATAATCCACTCATTATCGACACACCAAGATCATCTTCAATAGCACTAAAGACCCCTTTTAAAATTAAATTCATTAAAATTGAAAAAGCCATCATTCCAAACGCAACTATTATACCAATTAAAGCAACTTTATCTTTTCTTAAGCGATAGAACTCAGCTTTAATTAAATTTTTCATTGTCTGCCTCCCATCACTTCAATATAATAATCCTCAATAGTGGGTTCATAAGTTTTAACGTCTAAGGTCGCTACTTCTGATTCTGCAAATTTCACAATTAACTTTGAAACATCAACATTATTATAAATAGTTAATTTGTTATCGACCAATTCATAGTTAACTATTTCAAACTCTTTTAAAATCGCTTTAACTCCTTCTGTACTTGAGAGTCTCAATTCAGTCGTTTTAGGAAGCTTTTGTTTAATCTCTTCTTTTGTCACTTCATGGATTAATCTTCCATGATGAATAAAACCATATTTAGTTGCGACTCTTGAAAGTTCATCTAAAATATGCGAGCTAATTAAAAAAGTTATTCCTTGTTCCCGGTTGAGTTTGATAATTAAATTTCTAATTGCGATAATTCCTTCTGGATCAAGTCCATTCATCGGTTCATCCAACAAAAGAAATTTTGGTTCGCTAAGCAAAGTCATCGCGATAATTAGGCGTTGTTTCATCCCTAAAGAAAAGTTTTTCGCTTTCTTTTTGGAGTTAATTTGATCTTCAAGACCAACTAATATTAATAGTTCAGTGATTCGATCTTCATCGATTAAACCAACAATTTTAGCTTGCATCCTTAAATTATCGATCGCATTCATCCCGAGATATAAGGCCGGAGATTCAACAACTGCAGCGATATGATGTGTTTTATCGCCTTCAAATAATTCAAAGCTGCCCCCTGTTGGCGATATAAGGTTAGTAATTAAGCGAATTAAAGTCGTCTTGCCAGCACCATTTTCACCAATAAACCCATAAATATCTCCTTCATTGATGGTCATATTAACATTATTTACAGCGAGTAATGAGCCATACCGTTTTGTTAAATTATTTGTTTGTAATACTATCACTTTCAATCCTCCTCACTTTCTCCATTGTAACAAAATTATTTATTATTTGATAGACCTAATTTACTTTTTTCAGGTTTTAACCATTCAAAAAAATAAATTATCACTTCGATTATTAAAACACTGATCAGAGCCGTTGTCCCTGATCTGCCACCAATCCCATGGAGATGTTGACTGATGACTATTAAAAAAGCGAATATTATTGCGGCCAATAATGGGCTTAAAATATTTTTAAATCTTTCTTGGCTTGTCATTCCGATAAAAGAAGCCCCAAAGATAATACTTGAAAAAGCAAATTCACTTGCAAATCCAAAGGGTAAGAAAATAAGCGCTCCGAACATACTTACAACACTATAAGCCATAATTGGACCTAAGTTAAATTTGTTGTTTAAAAGATATGTAGTTAAACTGGCGACAATTGAAATGATAAAGACATATAAAATCGTTAATCCTTGATAACCAGCTGAATAATGAAAAGGGATTTTAAATAAATAAAAAGTTAACAGTCCTGCTGTAAAACTGATTGTCCCAAGCTTACCACCATAACCTTTAAATAATTCTTTAGATAGACTTTCAAGAAGAAAAGCGATTAGAACAGCCACAATTAATCCGTAGTATCCTGCTTCTTGAAATAAGCTCATTCCTAAAAAAGCACCAATTGTAATCGCTGCTGCTAAATCTTTGAAGAAGATTACTCCTAGAAACGAGACGAATCCGACTATTATAATGTTATCAAGTTCTAAATAAGTAGTAGCTAAATAAACAATTAGCGTTGGAATTAAGATGGCAAGAAAGGAAAAAATAGATTCTTTAACTTTAAAATCAACTTCACTCTTGTCCACTTCTTTAAACTTTGTTGCCATATTTATTAGCCACAAGACAACAAACACCAACAGTAATGATAACGAAAAATAAGATCTCCCATAGCCATCTACAATTAAATAAACAAACATTGTTCCCATTGTAAAACTTAAAACTAAAAGTGCAACTAAACTGAGTCCTTTTTTCATTTATACCTCTTCTATTAATTTGGTTTTGATTAAAAAACCACTGAATCAATCAGTGGTTCAGTAAACTTAATCTTCGGCTTTAAGTGCATCGATAATTTGTTTTAAAAGATCAGGCCGATCAGTGATAATCCCATCAGCTCCAAGTTCAATTAAAAGTTTCATCTCCTCTGGATCATTGATTGTCCAATATAAAACTGCCATATTTTTACGGTGAGCATCATTAATGATTTGTTTATGCATTAAATTCGGTTCATAGGCATCGCCAACTTTAATTCCGATATTATTACGAATAAACTTAGGCAACTTATCAAGTATTTTAGCTGTTGAGCCCGTTATTGGTGCCATACTTGTCCGATTTGGTAAAATTAAAACCTGACTCTTAACTTGCCAAAAGAAATCGATATAAAAGGCGCTAAATATTGAAAAATTAGTAACTTCATCAACACCTGCATTGACCATTACACCGGGAGCGTTTTCTTGAAAATAACTAATAACTTCATCGGAAAACGATGCCAATATAACATTGCTCTCTAATTCATATTCAACAACTAAATCAATTAATGTTTGAGCAGCTAATTCAAAACGGTTAGAATCTTGATCATAGCCTTCAGAAGTTGGCGAATCTTTTATTTCTAAAATATATAAAACATCTTTGCCGATTTTTTTAAATATATCTTCTTCTAAATTAGCCGGAACAAAATCTTTAAGTTGATTTTTAGTATACGTTAAAAATGGTTTATTACCTTCTGGATCAACAAAATTTCTCGCTAAGTGATAATCATCATTATCATACTCATCTAAAATCTCTTGATAAGTATAATTTTTAATCAACTTGCCATCCATTAAAGAAGTGGCAGAAAACTCCAAATCAAGATCATGGTGAGCAATTAAAATATTATCTTTTGTTAACGCTAAATCTATTTCTAAAACTCCAGCATCATAATCATCAATTAACATCTGATAAGAATAGATGGTATTTTCTGGAGCTAACTGTTTGGCGCCTCCGTGAGGAATGATAAGTGGGTACTTGTCTTTTCTGCGAAACTCATTTTCACCTTTATATTTAAAAGGAGCCAGCGGAATCACATCTAAAATGGCAATAGATAAGACAATGACAAATAAAACTATAAAAATCCATTTGATAATCTTTAAAATTATTCTCATCGTTTTTCTCCTTTGCTAGGTTTATTGTCCTATAAGTTATCTTACTAAATAACTATTGGCTTTACAATAATTTTAAATTATTTTTCATAATTCAGCTTAATTTCACTAAACTAGCTGCGGCAATTGATTGCCCAACCCTCCGGGTCATCTCATCCGGAGTATCAATATTTATTTTTTTACCTAAAGCTGGAAATTCAGTCTTAAGTGTCTTTCTTGCAGTATTGACTATAATCTCGCCACCTTTACCGCTCATAACCCGCCCTAACAATAAAACCTCATCAATATCATAAAACTCATGATAAAACGCTAAAGCGAACGCTAAATAAACACCAATCGTAAAATATATTTCCTGGTAAACTGCACTATTGGGGTCTAAACTCTGAACAACCTTTAAACGTTCTGCAAGTGATAAATCTTTTTCAAAAACTATTCCTGAGGCTTCAGCCAAACGGATTACGGCATCTTGTGAAAAATATTTATTTCCCGTTCCCCTATCACCGCTCCACTCATCAATCGGTCCCGCTTCTTGGAAATCTACTGGCACAAATGCTAATTCGTTTAACCAACCAGAAATATTCCCATTCTGATTAATATAGCCCACTGCTTCACTCGTTCCCATCGCAATCCCCAAAAGCTTATTTGTCCCTCTGCTCATCGCTCCAGCTAAGGCTGTTACATCGCCATCATTTGCAACTTCAAGTGGAACAGCTAGTTCTTTTGCAATATCGAGATAAATGTTTTTAATCTTTTTTTCAAATTCCGCTTCTGGAATTAAAATAAAAAGGCTTGCAATTCGAGCTTGATTTTTTAAATAAATTCCAGCACTAGAAACTCCAAGCGCATCAACTCTTGGCATTTTACTCGCTGCTAAATTAATTGCTTTTTTGATGTTTTCTACATGATATTCAGGATCGCTATTTAGTTTAGGATGCCAAACAATTTCTGTTGAAAAGATCGCTTCTCCATCAACAACTGCCGACACTTTCATATCTGAACCACCCGCATCAAAACCGATTCGATAACCATCTAAGTTTTTACCAATTGATTTCTCACTAATCTTTATTTCTGGAACAACTTCTGCATAATTAACTTCAAAAGGTTTTTGATAAACTCTACTCATAAACTTTGAATCGAAAACTCTTATCCCCTGATCATAAATTTCTTTTAAAGCATGAAAGATTTTCTTTGGTCCAACGACAGTTATTTTATAACCACCATAAATCCATAACAACGACTTTACTAATCTTTCAACATAAAAAATATTTTCTGGAAAATGTTTTTCTCCTTTAAAAATTAAAGTTTCATAAGCTTGGTTTAAACCATCTTCTCTTTCAACAACAATAATTAATTTTTCATAATTGACGCTTTTTAAGACGCGTTCTTTAAAATCATTAAAATATAAAATTGCTGGTGAAAAATTTAAATCTAATTTTAAAGGGTATTTCAATCTCTTCATTATAACCTCCCTAATTACAATTCAAACTTACTTTTAATTATACCATAAAGAAAGTCTGAATGAACTTAAAAAAAAGACTATTTTCAAAAAAACAGTCCTTTTAATAAATTAAATCATTATTAACGATATTGTCCAAACCAATTTGTAATCTCGGTGAGTCTTTTTTCTCTACCTTGCGGTTTCCCGCTGCGAGATAAGTCGTGGTTTTCTCCTTTAAACCAAACAAGACGACTTCTAATTCCGCGGTCCTTTAAAATCACATAAAGCTGTAAGGCTTGTTCCATTGGACAACGATAATCTTCTTCTGAATGGATTAATAATAATGGTGTTTTAATCTTCAAAGCATATTTTAAAGGTGACTGCTCCCAAAGTTGATCAAAATCTTTTAAAGGATGGCCAGCTGTTTGGTCTTTAGCAAAATAATAACCAATATCTGAGGTGCCAAAAAATGAAATCCAATTTGAAATACTCCTCTGAGTCGCGGCTGCTTTAAAACGATCTGTTTGACCGATAATCCAATTAGTCATAAATCCACCATAAGAGCCACCTGTAACAAACAGTTTTTGTTTATCGATAGCTGGATATTTCTTTAATACTTTGTCAGTAAAAGCCATTAAATCTTGATAATCAATCGTGCCATATTTGCCTCTTATATCACTAAACTCATCGCCTTTTCCATCACTACCACGCGGGTTTGCAAAAAAGACAAAATAACCTTTGTTGGCCCAATATTGCATTTCATGATAAAAGATTTTCCCATAAACAGTTTTAGGACCGCCATGAATATTTAAAATAGCAGGATATTTATTAAGAGCATCATAATCTTTTGGTAATAAGACAAAACCTTTAACTTCATGAGTCTTAAACTTAACAATAACTTCTTTTGGCTTTGCAATATAATATGAACTTAAAACTCGACTATTATAACGTGTTAATTGGTATTGCTTCTGCTTTTGAAAATCCAATCTATATAATTCTTGTAGTTTTTGTTTATGCATCATAATACTATAAAACTGATTATTGATAAACACAAGCCCATCGATACTACCGTCAGCAACATAAAGTCGCTTTAAATTTGCCTGTTTATCTAAAGAATAGATTTCACTGTGATCATCTACTGTTGTTGTAAAATAAAGTTTATCACCAGCCACTAAATTTGTTTTAGAACTTCCTAAACGACAATCAGAACCGATAGAATTACCTACACTTGTCGGAAAGTGAGTTAGCAGTTCAAGATTGTTGTCTACAATTAAATAAAACGAACCATTTTGATTTACCCCTAATTTTTTCATATCAGTTCCATAACAAACAATCTCATCAGCTAAAAAGAATAATCGCTTAATTGCGTAGTCAGTTTTAGAATAGAGAATCTCACTAGCATTAACTAAGTAGTTATAACGATAGACTTGATTAGTTAATTCTCGTTTATCAAGTTTTTTACTTGCAGTATAAATAATTTCATTTTTAACTTTATTAATTTCAAAACTACCGACACTTACTTGTGAATCATTTACTTGTAATAAAGCTTTAGTTTCAACATTATAAACAAATAAATAATTAGTTTTATTCGCAGTGAAGCCCGGCCCATTTAAATAAAAAGGAATTTGTTCAATTTCTTCATAAGCTTTTTGTTTACTCAAGTATTTAAGCTTTTCTTTTCTCGCTTCTTTAGTTAAAGTTTTTAACTGTAATTCATCTTTAGTTAAATTCCCCTTTAACAATAACTTATTTTCCGTTAACACTTCTACTATTTCAACTGGAAAGGAAAACTTATAAGCAGAGGTTAATTCTTTTGTTGAAAGATTAAGCCGATAATAAATAGTATATTTTTCTTTTTCCAATTTCTTTTCCTTTTTAGTTTTAGCAAGCGGCAATAAGACGTTATTTTCATCTTCATAGATAAAAGAATTCTTTTTACCCAATGAAAACAGTTTTCTTTGTTTAACTCCATCGGTTTCATACAAATCATAAAAATAATCATTTTTATCATAGTTTGTCTTTGCGACTGCAAATAATGCTTTTCTCTGCTCAGGACTTGAAATCAGTGCTGATAAGTATTTATATTTGAGAAAGTGGTTTAAGTTAATTTGTTTCATAATCGTCTCCTAAATTTATATTTGATTTAATTATATCACTTCTTTTCTTCGGTGCCCACTTTTCTTCAACAACAAAGTATCAATTTAGCTAAAAATTGACAAAAGGAACTCCAAAGGCGATAATTATAAATGAAAGCAGGCCAAAGATGAAAAACTTAAGTGAAAAAAAACTCGATAAATTATTAAAAATTAAAACAGCTGGTGTTAGAAGTTCTAAAACTAAACAAAATTACCGCTACGAAGCCACTCCATATAATGATTTAAAATTAATCTTTGAAAAAATAAAACTTAAAAGTGATGACCATTTTCTCGATTTTGGCTCTGGTAAAGGACGGGTTTGTTTTTATGTGCATTACTTATTTAATTCTTTTGTTTACGGTGTAGAAGCTAATCCCCTAACCTTTGATGATGCCATTCAAAATACCAAGAGTTATTATTCAAACAAACAAAATGATCAAAAAGTGACCTTTTTTCTCACAAGAGCGGAAGACTATCAGATAACCTCACAACAAAACATTTTTTTCTTTTTCAATCCCTTTTCTTTAGTTGTGTTTAAAAAGGTTATTACTAACATTAAAAAATCACTCAAAGTATTTCCGAGAAAAATTATTATTATTTTGGCTTATCCAATTGTTGAATATGTAAGTTATATTTTAGAACATACAACTTTTATTGTAAAAGACTACATCGATGCTAAAGACAAAACTGAAAAACACAATAAATTTTTAATCTTAACCAATAATTTAAAAAAAATACCCTAAGAAATAGCTTAGGGCATTTTTATTATTAAGGTTCTTTAGTTAGTTGTTTTCCTTCTAAATCAAAGAGTTGATCTGCTAAATTGTTGGTCACATCTTTAAAGTGTTCTGCAACTTCTTCTCGTGTCATTCCTTTTTCCAACAACTCATTGACATATTCTTTTTTTCCGATAATCAAGGCTTTTAACCTTTTATGGTAATAAACTGGATAAATCGGTAAATCAAGTTGATATTTCTTATAATATGATTGACTCAAAAAGATGAACCCTTCGTTATATTTAAGATTTTTTTCATGGTATCCTGTCTCTGAATCTTCGGGAAAGATTAAGATTTTATTTCCCTTTTCTAAGTGGGCAATTGAATTTTTAATTGTCCTAACCAATCTTAAATCACCGTAGGTTTGAATTAATTGCATTCCGTTATATAACATTCGTGATATTATCGCAAAAAGAGTGACGATTAAAAATGATTTAAATTTGTTGTAGCCCAATTTTTGCTGATAAAAAATATGATATAAATATTTCCATCTCTTGCAGTAATTTTCTTTCATTTCATGAGTTCCCCAAGGAACAAAAAAAGTTGGAAAATAAAGCGCCAAAGTCATCGGTCCTGAAGCTGCACTATGATTTGAGATTATAATCCCCGTTTCAAAAGCTTCATCATTTAAATTGTAGATTGTCGGCTTTTTTTTAAATATTTTAACAATCCGCATTACAAACTTGAAAAACCAGCCGTATTCTGTTCTTATTTTCTTCATTTTATTTGCTTTCTTTATTTATTATACATTACTTAACGCAAATATTTACCTTTTTTTTATTATTTGGCGACTATTTAAGTTATATTTTAGATATATTACCATAATCTCGAGGCTATTGTTTTTTTTGTTTTTTTTATCCTTTGGCAGTTTTATTGATAGTTATTTCTAGTTCTTACTGCTATTTAAAAAGGCCAAACAAGTAAGATTAAAGGTATTCCAACTACTAAAGAAATTATTGTAAGTGGCAAGCCAAGTCGCCAATAATCAGTAAATTTATAGCCACCTGGTCCCATCACTAAAGTATTTGACTGATGTCCGATTGGAGTTAAAAATGAACTTGAAGCTCCAACTACAACCGCCATTAAGAAAGGATCTGGCGAAACGCCTAAGTAGATTGCTACGCTTAAGGCAATTGGTGCCATTAAAATTGTTGCTGCAGTATTGTTAATAACATTTGTTAAAATTATGGTAAGCAACATTAAAAACGCTAAAATTAAGGCTGGTGAAAAAGTATTGGAAAGTTTTACGATTAAAGTCGCAATTGAATTTGAAGCACCGCTACTCTCTAAAGCTTGACCTAAGACTAATAGTGAACCAATCATAATTATTGTTGGCCATTCTATTGAATCATAAAACTCTCTGGGGGTGACAATTCTTAAAATAACTAATAATAACGCTGCTGATGCAAAAGTAATTTGAATTGGTAAAACATTAAATGCAGCCAATAAGATTGCCGCAATAAAAATTATAATTGTCAACCACTGTTTTTTAGTTAAATCTTCAATTTTTAAATCAACTGCCTCCTCTGACAAAGGCAAACAACGCATCTTTTCATACATATCAGTAAGTGAGACTTTAGGCGCTTGTAATAATAAAATATCACCACTATTAAATCTCAGTTTTTTTAACCTTTCAACAGTATAAACACCTTTTCTTGAAACAGCGATTAAATTAGCATTGTATCTATTGCGAAGTTTTGTCTCAACAGCAGTTCTTCCAATTAAATGAGAATCATTTCTTAGGACCACTTCCACTAACGCAACATCATCGGATCTCAGCAACTTCTCGGAAACTAATTTATCAGTCTTGGCACCCTTAAGCTCTAAACATGTCTTATGGATTAATTCATTTAAATTACTTGGCATTGATTTAACAATTAAAATATCATGAGGAAAAATCTCTTGACTCCCACCAGGAGAAACAATTTGACGCTGACCTCTTAAAATACTAACTACATTTAAATTAATTCCATAAGTCGCAGCAAAATCTTTAAGTTTGATTCCTTGCGGACTGCATTTTTCTGAGACGACAAGCTCAAACAAATAATCTTCGAGATTAAAGCGTTCTTTTAAGCTCGTTGAATCTCTAGTTGGGATTAATTTCCAGCCAATTAAAACTGTGAATAAAATTCCAACAAGAACAATTCCCAAACCAACTGGTGCAAAGGCAAAAAATGAAAATGCTTCCCTTCCCGTTTCCACTCGATAACTTGAAATAATTAAATTAGGTGGCGTTCCAATACTCGTTAACATCCCGCCAAGCAATGAAGCAAAAGCGACAGGCATTAAGAGCTTTGAAGGTGATATATTATTATTTTTAGCGATTCTGATTGTAATTGGGACAATTAATGCTAAAGCTCCAACATTGTTCATAAATGCAGATAAAATGGCTGTAATAGCCATTAAACTTAAAATTTTAAATTGAATCTTATCCGAACCTTTATTGACTAAATCAACTATTCTTTCAATTGCTCCTGTTTTTGTCAATGCATTACTAATAATCAAAACTGCAGCTACAGTAATAACCGCCGGATGACTAAAGCCTTTAAAGGCATCTTCAGCTTTAATAATTCCACTAAAAACTAAAACAAGTAATGCCAACAAGGCAACAAAATCATAACGCAGCTTGCCATGAGCAAATAAAAACAAAGTAACAATAATAACACTAAAAACAATAATTTGTGGCCACATTATTTTTCCCCCAAACTCATTTAACTCTGTTTTTTTTACATTATACCATTTATCAAATCAGATAGAAAGATAAAAATAAAAACTATTTAATTGACTGCTTACCTTAAAAATAGCTTCTATAATAATTAAAAAAGCTATCTAGACAAACAAAAACAACAACCCATTTAGTTGTTGTCTTAGTAAGATGATACTTATTTTATCTAACTTTACCCATAAATTCTTTAAGCGATTCTGTCTTTGGATTTTCTAAAATATCTGGACTACCATGTTCAACGATTTTCCCTTTTTCCATGTAGATAACATAATCCGCAAAATCTTTAACAAAACTGATGACATGCGTAATAAAGATAAAATTCTTACCGCTATCTCTTAAATCTTCTACAGCGGTGAGAACTTCGTGAGTTAACACCGGATCTAATGATGAAGTTGGTTCATCTAAAAAAATAATTTGTGGTTCAATGCTTAAAGCTCTCGCTAAAGATGCTCTTTGCGCTTCACCACCTGAAACATTTTTAGGAAGTTTATTTGCTTGCTCTTTTAAATGCATTATCTCGAGATAATAATCAGCTTTTTCTGATGCTTCTTTTTTTGAAAAGTTTCTTGTTTTCTCTAAGATTAATGAAATATTTTTCTTAAGTGTTAAATGGGGGAACAAATTATGTTTTTGAAAAACAAAGCCAATCTTTCTTTTGTATTCTTCACTTAAAACATCTTGCTCATCGATAGTAATTGTGCCACTGCTTGGCTTTTCAAGACCAGCAAGTAATCTGATTAAAGTGCTTTTACCAGAACCACTAACTCCGATTAAGGCAACACATTGATAACCTTCTAATGTTAAGCTAACATCTTCTAAAACATCGACATCATAAGTATGAGTTACCGAATCAATGTTAATTTTCATATCGTTGCCCACTTTCTTTCAATAAATTTGGCCAAATTGGATAGCGGAATTGTAATAATTAAATAAAGCATCCACATTACAATATAACCTTCAACAAAAGCATAGGTTCTCGACTGAATAACTGCTGTTGTATAAAACAATTCATTATAGCTTAAAACATTTAAAAGCGCACTTCCTTTAATAACGAGTGATAGATTGTTCATCAAAGGTGGCATTAAAACTCTGAGGATTTGGGGAAAAATAATATAACGATATTTTTGATATTTAGTAAATCCAAAAACCTCAATCACTAAATATTGCTCTTCATCGATACTTGCAATTGCTGATTTAAAAACATTTTTCATATACGGAGCCATATATAAAATCAAACTTAAAATTCCTAAAAAGTTACGATTATAGGAACCAAATGCTGGACCGATTAAAAATGCCGTGACCACTACTAAAACTAGAAGTGGAGTTCCATAAACTATTTCCGTAAATATTTCAACGATTGCATTAAAATATTTTATTTTTGAAATTGACAACAGATAAAAGATAAATCCTACAATCAAACTGCTAAAAAGTGTAATCATTGAAACAATTATCGTGTTAAAGAAAGAGGAGAATAGCATCTTTCGATAAGGTAAAATAACCTCTAAATTAAACTGGCCTGTCTGTCTAAAAATAACAAATAAAACAAATCCAATTACACTGATTAGAGCTAATAGATATGCAAAGACTTTACTCTTGGAAATAAAACTCAATTCCTTTTCCTCCTAAAATAGATCTTATCTCATCATCATATTTGTCATAAAGCTGGTTATAAAGGCCACCTTCATCAAAAATGGTGTCAATAAAAGCGTTGATTTTTTCCAGGAGTTGATCATTGTTTTTTCTTACTACAACACAAATTGGCGCCGCTCTAAAACTATCCCAAATAATCATTGTTGTATCTGGGTTTGCATTGCGCGCATCAGCTACAGGGTTGCCGCTCATCAATAATATATCGCTTCCACCTTGAACAAGATCTTCAACTGCTGTAGCCATTGAAGTTGCCACTTTAACTTGTTTCCCATATGATTCAGGAATTTGAACCGACACTTGAGAGGCCAAACCAATAAATGTTGCATTTTCAAGATTTAATAAATCTTCAACTGTTGAGTCTTCCGTTAAGCCATTTGCTTGTGCAAAATTTTTATTAACTAACGAAATAATTTGAAAATAAATATATGGTTTGCTAAAATCAACAACTTGAGCTCTTTCTTCTGTTTTGCTCATTGAACCAAGAATCATATCTATTTCTCCAGATTGTAAAGCTGGAATTAAAGAACTATATTCAGTATTTACAACCTTCACTTTTTTTCCTAAATATTCTCCTAAAGCTTCAGCAATATCAACTGAAATCCCAGCTGGTTTACCATCAATAACTGTTTCAAATGGCGGATATTTCAAATCCATTCCTACGCGAATAACATCTTCCTCTCGTTGACATGAAGCAATCCCTATTAACAAAAGAAAAATAAATCCTATATATAAAAGTTTTTTCATCTTTTCTCACTTCCTTTATAATTATTATATGCCTTAAAAACAGTTTATTAAAGCGATATACAACACTAAAAAAAGTTTTTGATAAATATCACATAAAAGGATTAAAAAACTGCATAGAAAGCAGTTTAATAGTTGTTTGAACATCAACGATTATCACAATCTGGTTGAGACTAATTATTTTAAGTTTCTGTTCGGTCCACCGGGATAGTTTGCGTTTCCTTTCCTTCAGTTCAAGCCTCTCGACTTATACCTTACGGTTAACTAGATAGTTTCGGCAAATTTTCCATTAGGGACTTCCGCCCGTTAGATTTATATCATGCCCATCACACATAAAAAAACAATAACACTATCTGGCTATTGTTCTCATTAATCATAATTGGAGGCCCCAATCGGATTTGAACCCGTTAGGTTTATTTGCTTTGTGATGGTTTTTTTGAAAATCTTTAATTGTTGATTTTAACACGATTAATATCATATTATCACCTTTTCCCCACACTTTTATCATCTTTCCTCCACTTGATTTAATAAGATTAACTGTGGGGTTTTGATTCATATTTTCCTCCACAGTTATCATTATTTATTGTTTTTTAAATTAATCATCTTCCAAACAGCCATTGGATGATCCTTTATTTCACTAACAATGTTGTCTTGTTCAAAAAGAAATGAAGGTTCATATTGTCCTTGGTTATATAAGTCAATATATCTTTGTTCATCATTAGTTATAACAAGTAACTTATCAATATAGTTAAGAACTTCTTCCTTTAATTCTTCAACATCTATATTTGTACCTATTTTTAACATTGGAAGCAAATTTCTTCTTATATTATTAAAATCAATTTCTTTAATATTAGTTTTAAACCTATTTAATAATACTTCTAAAGGCTCAAATTCATTTGACAATAACAAGTAAAATATAACAGTTTTTCTAAGCGTATCGTGTTCTTCTTTTTTAATAATTTGATGACTTATCATTTCTGCAACATCAAAAATATCCCTAGCTGTTGTTCGGCCAATAAGTGCTGATATTTTACTTCCATATAATTCCACTTTATCTAATCCTAATATAGTTGTTTCTTCAATTACTTTAGAAGTTATATTATATCGTTTTGGTTTTAATACGTGAACTCTGTTAGAATAATTTATTTCAACCTTTATATTGTCGATGTTTCCAACAGCATTCGTGTATTGTAAAAGATATGAATCAAGTGTATAACTAAATCTTGATCTAGGTGAAATCTGATAACCATTAATAGATATATTTTCACTTATAATCTTTTGATGAAGTTTTCTAGCCGCTTCTAAATCTTCTTTATTTAAATTTAAATTGAAATCTAAATCAATATCAACAGACAATCTAGGAAAGTCAAACAAACACAAATTAATTGCTGTACCGCCCTTTAAAACATACTTGCCTTTTAATTCTTCATGTTCATTAAAAAGTTTAAGCACTTCTGTAAGTCTTAGCACTTTTTCTAAACTATCTCGATTATAATTTAAATCTTTTGATAATTTATTAAGTGCAACTAAAGTATATGTTCTCATATTTAATCCACCTTTATCATAGATATATCATAACTATGGAGTTTCCATTCATTATAATATTTGTTTAAACGATGTTTCTCGCTTGTAAAATAACTTGCTTTATTAACACCATTTTTCTTCATTTCATCTAAATGATATTTTGTTATATTATATCCATCTTTATAAAAAGATAATATTAATCCTGTTTTTGAAAAAAGTATGCGTTTATTTACATGTTCTAAATAAGTAAGTATTTTACTACCATCAATAAGAGGTACTGTCTCTTATACACATCT